>ENA-OREN01000619-OREN01000619.1-marine-metagenome-genome-assembly--contig:-NODE-619-length-48857-cov-4.791964_pt1 | contig 48857 bp, 57 predicted proteins | sample MGYA00248624_ERZ508555 | MGnify/ENA primary metagenome ERZ508555 (study PRJEB26222, sample SAMN06267773) | marine metagenome | isolation source: Saanich Inlet, British Columbia, Canada | place... | reverse complement strand
CACGACTAGAACAATCAGATAACTTTCCTGGTAGAGTCATGCCGTCCAAAGCACCTTTTCTTAAAACTGTTTCTCGAGCTGAACGAGCAGCCATACGAGCCTGAGCAGCCAAAAGACACTTGCTTAAAATATCTTTAGCATCACGAGGATGTTCTTCTAAGAATATCTCTAATGATTTTATGGATATTAGAAAAGCTTGTGGCTTTGATGCAGATAAAGTAGCTAATACTAAATATGATATGCATTCTATTAGACATACAGTATGCACCTTAATGGAACGTGGAAGAATAGCTGAAACAACTATTGAACAAATAGTTGGGCATAAACCAAGAAGTGTATTAGGTAAGCATTATTCAGGTGGTGTATTAATTGAGGACAAGATGACAGCTATTGAAACAGTTCAATACCCATTTACTAAAGAAGAAGTAGCCTTTGTAATGAATGGTTTAAAATAAAGCTCCATATGATTCCATCAGTAGCTCCTAGAATCTAACCATATACAATGTTGTTCCAATGAATCAAAGTGGATTCTACCCCCCTTGTAGATTCATTATGAGCTATATAGAATCATTCTATTACTTCACACTGTTTTGTTGGCTTAGATCTTATCGTACCACCATCTGAATTTATATCAGAATAATGAACCTTTTCTTTAGTAACTAAATCATAGGTTACTACTCTACCATCATTAAAGTTTTATTTAATAATATAATTAAATAGTTAATAGGAATTTCTAATCACCACCACACCATCATCTCCATCACTCCAGATATTTGTAGAGGACTCTTTTGTCTGATAAGGTTTTGATTATGAAATATTTATTAACGATTACAATCTTGTATTTCCTTCTGTCTATGTCACAAGCATGGAGTTTATCTACCTGTCCAGGGTCTCCACAAAATGGAGGATCAATTAATTGGAATAATTGTATAGGAACTTATATCTGGGCTAATGGTGATAAATACTTAGGAGAGTATAAAGATAATAAGCACCATGGTCAGGGAACTTATAGCTGGACTGATGGTGATAAGTACGTAGGAGAGTGCCATCTTTACAAATACTGGGGTAGGTATTGGTGGATTAGCTTTTCGTAATAATTATGATACTATTAAGTTGGAGAGAAACTATGAAAATAATAATCTCTATTTTAATAATTTTTTTATTATCTGCAAGTGCAGGAAAAGCATGTCCACACTTTACACAACAGTGGGTTAATTCTCAGGGCACAAATGCAGGAGTAAAAACAATTTCATTCATGTGTTTAAGCGAAGCAAGCGCCAAAGCACCACAGTTTTTTTGTAAAGATGTAATGGCATGTACATGGACAGAGTATGTACAAATAGCTAAACATACTAGTATATATGAAACTTGTATGTATCAAAATGGTTTACGTATTCAAGTAACACTTCCTAAATAGAATTCCATACAGCCCATACTTGATTCATAATTTACGTAAAGATTCTGGATTGTCATTTACTAAATTAAAGAGTTCTCTACAAATACTGGAGTAGGTGGTGGTGAAAAAGGTTTAGATATTTTATTTATATTTATTTAAAAAGTTTAATTTATTATTTAAATTATCTAAAAATATAGCACTATCTGGGTATAGACACCCAAAATGTCCTCCATCAATCTCAATAAGTTCTTTTGGTGAAGAAATATTATCATAAACATTTTTTTGGACTATTGGATTTGCTTGTTCTATTTCATCATTTTTACCAATTATAATTAATGTGGGGACTTTTATAAAAGATGCTGTCAGTTGAGAAGAAAAAGGTACTTCTGTTTTAGGAAGCACCCTAGTGATTTTATTTTTCCATTTGATTTCTGAAGTTTTGCTTGAAGCTATAAACCAATTATATGCTTCTTTGGGCTTTAATAAAGATGGTAACTTTTTTTGGTCTAAGGATACTACAGGAATTGGTCCAATTACATCTGTTTCATAATTATCAAGATTTCCAAAAAAAAATAAATCTTTTAATTTTTTAAAATCTATTAATTTATTCTTAAAATTTATTATATCTATGCCACATGATGGAGTTACTGCAATTATACCAGAAATATTTTTAATAAATGCTCCCACTACTAAAACTAACATTCCTGAAAAACTTTCTCCCCATAGAAAAATTTTATTATTATGTAAATGATTTATAGACTTAATATATTTACAAGCATTTTTATAGCCTCTGGCTTGTACCCATGGATTCATCACTAGGGGTTCCCCATCACTTAAACCCATTCCTTCGTGATCATAAAGTAAAACATTAAATCCAGCTTCTTGAAACTTAGAAGCATAATTATTTATGCCCATAGTTATATTAGCAGATGTACCATGTGCCATCACTATAAATGGAGACAATTGGGAGTGTGCACTTGGATAAAGGCGTCCTCTCAATATAATTTTATCAGATAAAAACTCTATATTTTTATAATTTTTAGCCATAAAAAATTCTACCATATAAATAATTATCTACAAATACTAGAGTACGGTTGTGGTGGATTAGCTTTTATAAATTATTATGATAATATGAGGTTAGGGAGAAACTTAGGTATATGAACAATAATATTGACTCTATAGTAAAAAGTCTTTTAAAAGCGCGTAGCACAAATCACTATATTTCAAATGATAATATAGACTTAATACCCAATAATATAAAAGATGCTTATCTCATCCAAAATAAAGTGCATGTAGAATTAGATAAAACAAAAGATAAGACTATTGGAAGAAAGATTGGTTGTACTACTGAAGTTATGCAAAGTTATTTGGGTATAGAACACCCATGTGCAGGGACATTGAGAGAAAAACATTGTTATAATTCAGGCGTATATTTAAATTTTGATAATTTTAATAGAGTAGGTGTTGAGTGCGAATTAGCTGTAAAATTATCAAATGATCTAATTTTTAATACTGAGCCAAATATATATGATATTCAAAATAGTATTGAATATTTTTTTCCAGCTATTGAAATTGTAGATGATAGATATAGTAATTGGAAAAATTTTTCAGTAAGTCATTTAATTGCTGATGATTTCTTTAATGCAGGCTGTGTTTTAGGGTTAGATAGGTATCAAGAAAAATTTGAAGATATAGGAATTATAGAAGGTTCAATGTATATAAATAATAATAAAATTGGTACAGGTAGAGGTAGTAATATATTAGGTAATCCTTTTAACGCCATAAAATGGTTGGTGAGTCAGAAAGAAATTATAGGATCCCACATTAGTAAGAATTCAATAATTTTACTAGGTAGCCTTGTAGAAACTTTCTGGATAAATAGAGGGGATAAAGTTCAAATTAATATAGGTGGAATGGGTAGTGTATCTGTTAAATTTGAATAACTTATTGGAAGATATATGTTAAAATTTTCTTATTTCTTTCTTTCTTTTGCTTTCTTCAATAAATACTCTTTGTGATCTTTTTTAGAATCCTTCCCTCCATTTAATTGGCTTATCATAGGTTGATCTAATACCTTTAGTAACTCAGGTTGTGCTTTCTTATTTTTTTTATCTATAGCGTTCATTTTATTCTCCTATCATTTATCTTAGTCTAACATAATTATATCATAAATATATTATTAGTATTACTTTTTTGTGCACTTGCTTCTAATGCTTTATCTGGAATAACTATGTGCATCTGCAGTGAGAAGCAATCAGTATAGATAGGCTATTAATGAATCAGAATTAAATCCATAATTAAGCTTAACTTACTTAAATTAAATAAAGAATTACTAAACAAAGAATTACTGCAACAGAGCCACCACCAATAAAATATGGGTATCTACATTTAACTTTTTTATGAGTCCAATATGTAGCTATACCTCCAACACAGAAGACAATTATTCCAATAATTAAGCACCAATACCAATCCATAATTAACCTTAAACAAATAACAGGAGAAAAACAAATGATAGCACGTCAAAAACTTTAATAGATAAAAGAGTTCTTTACAAATACTGGAGTAGGGTGGTGATTGATTAAATACTATGACGCTATATATGGACACCATATTTCTAATACTCTCCAGAAGCTTCATAACAGACATTCCTAGAGTCATTAGTAATAAAAATATATGGAAGTATTACTTGTTTAAATTATAATTAATTTTAGGATTTTTTCACTCATTTGATTATTCATATTGTCCTTGATACAATGTCTATTGCAAATATGGAGAGAATACAATGATTGATTCTGGTCAAAAAAATGTTGAAGATGCATCATCACTTTTTCAAGATAGCTTACCTATTTCATCTGATGAACTTTTAGAAAAATTAGATAAATGGAACATAGCTTATAAATGTTATAATCATGTTCCACTTAAAACAGTTGAAGAATCTAAACTTATTCAGAATCAATTTCTAAATACTACTGAAGGTGGAGGGCATATTAAAAATCTCTATCTTCGTGATCATAAAAAAAACAATATTTTAATAGTGGCAGAACAAGATTGTTTAATTAATTTAAAGAAGTTAAAAGAATCTCTTAGTTCTGGTCGTTTATCTTTTGGATCTTCTGATAGATTGATGCAGAATTTAGGGGTAAGGTCAGGTGCCGTCACGCCATTTGCAATGATTAGTGGTGTAAAAAATAATGTACGTTTGTTTATAGATAAAAATCTAAAATCATGTATAAAAATTTATGCTCATCCTCTTGTAAATGATAGGACCTTGGAACTTTCAATAGTAAGTCTTGAATTATTTTTTAGTAAAGTTGGAGCTACAGTAAATTGGGTTGATTTATAGCTTGATTAAATGAGGAGGTAAAAACAAATGCTGACTTGCTATTATATATGTAGAAGTAGAGAATATTTAACAAAAATAAGAGGCTAAGTTATATAAAAATAACAGGCTCTGGTTACAGTAACTTTAAATGGGAGATTATAATAAGGTGAAATATATAAAAATAATTGGAAAGTGGGTATTGCGTGTAGTTTTAGCAGGTGTAGTAGTGGTTGCTGGAAATTTAGGCCTTTATTATGTATGGGTATTCATTTTCTGACTCATTTACTTTTGATATTGTGCTTGGTATAATGCCCGTTGCACATAATAAATTATGTTGAACATTTAGAAAGTAATTAGATGAAACATATTAAAACACTAGCTCGTCTTCTATCTTATATAATTTTGGCAGTAGGAATATTTCTTATAGCTGAAGGATTCATGAAGTATTTTTTAGGTTAATTTTAATATTAATTTTATAAGGGTGAATAATGAAAAAATTAGAACAAAATTATCTTAATGTACCTATCATTAAAACTGAAAGATTAATATTAAATTATCCTTTAGAGAACGATTTTAAAACTCTTGAAGTATTTTTAAAAAGTGAAAGAAGTAAATTTGTAGGTGGCCCTTACAAAAGTTTTACATCATGGAATGATTATATGGCAAATATTGGACATTGGTCTCTTTATGGGTATGGCTTATGGTCAGTTAGGATAAAAGATAATAATGAATATATTGGAAGAGTTGGAATTATAAAACCTGCTATGTTTAATGAGCCGGATTTAGCCTGGCAAGTATTTGAGGCTTATGAAGGCAAAGGTTATGCTTATGAGGCAGCTATAGCTGTTAGAGATTATACTATTAAAAATTTTAACTTTTCTAGTTTAGCTAGTCACATATTGGAAGGAAATAAAAAGTCAATATTATTAGCTGAAAAAATAGGCTCAAAAATAAAAAAAGAAGAAGTTATAGATAATAAAAAGTTTATTGTTTACTTTCATATATAATATATGGACCTTGGTATTGATGAGATATATCCACCACCGTATTATTTGCTTATTTTTAGCTGCTTCTTCATTGCCGGGGAATGGTATCTCGAAAAGATATAGAACTCCGTGAAAAAGGAATGACCTTAAAATATTATAGATTTATTTTTCTAAAACTACCGAATTTTCAATTTGTGTTAAGGAAACCTTCCAATGCTTTTTAAGTAATTCAATAGTTTTTTTTCTTTTATGTGTAACAAAACCAAATTTCTCATAAAATTGAATTGCCCAAGTTGCCTCTTTCCATGTGCCGACATATAAAATAGAACTTTTGTTGATTCTAAATAAATATTGCAATAATAATTTTCCTATACCCATTCCTTGATAAGTAGAAAATGTATAGGCATGCCTTATTAAAGTAATATCTTTTAATTCCTGAATACCCATTACCCCAACTAAGATATTATTTTTTTTGTACCCAAACATACGAACCCCACTATCAAATTCATTGAGAAGCTCTTCTTCCGACATGTAAGGTTCATGCCAACAATTATCTGGTATAACCCCCTTATACTTTAATGCAGCATTGTTGATTACCGAAAGAATATTAGATACATCTTTTTTCGTATATTCAGTTATCATTTAATATTTTTCCTTTATTCGACAATTATTAGGTTAAGAATAAAATAATTTATCAAAAAAAATATATAAAAGACAATCAATATTTTTAATAAAAAATATGTCATTTGAAGGTTATCAAAACAAATAACTGTAAGTTGTGCAGTATGGTGTGGCTGATTAGCTTTTATAAATTATTATGACTATGAGTTTAGGAAGAATTTGACAAAAATATTTATATTACGCTTACTATCTATAATTCTTACTAAGGAGTTAAAAGAACTCTATATTGATAGTTATATTTTTACTCTTTATTTTTTTTCGCTTTACGAAAAACATCTGCAGTAAAAAATACGCCAATTAAAATTAGCAGATGAATTATTACTGACGGACCAAAAAATGCAATAGAACCTATCCACATAGTGAATATTAATGACCACATAAAAGCTAAAGTAGTCATAAATTGAAAACGTACTATTTTAGGCAAATGTCTCAAAGGGTTTTTATTTGGGCTCATCAAAAGAGCGTAGGTTTCTTTTAACATATATATTCTCCTCTATAAAAGTATACGTCTTACTATTGCAATTAGATCATTTATTATATTTTTTTATAATAGTATTTGCGACATAGGCACCACTGGCTATACAGGCTTGTAAAAGGTATCCACCAGTCGGAGCTTCCCAATCTAACATTTCGCCAGCAATAAAAACATTTGGCTTATTGATGAGCATAAAGTTTTCATCAATAGAGTTAAAAGTAACCCCACCCGCTGTTGAGATCGCCCGGTCTAATGTAAATGGTTTGTGCAGATTAAGCGTATAAAATTTAATGGCGTGTATTATACTTTCTGGTGTGAAATTATTAAAATTCTTTCTATTCGGTAATTCCATGAGCAACCCAATTGCCACATTAGATAAATTTAAAGTCTTACGTAAATAATTTGACATAGATAATTTTAATTTTGGTTTTTGTAAACGTTTTTTAATTTCCTCAACGCTGAAATCAGGCTTTAAATCAATTTTGAGTTGTGCAGACCCATTGGCACTTATTTCTTCTCTTAATAATGAGGATAGGGCATAGATAGTATTACCTTCCACTCCATTTTTTGTAATAACAAATTCACCACGCATTTTTTTACCTTTAAAAGATAATATTACTGATTTTAATGATTTTCCCTCAAAACGTTTTGAGAAAATATCTGACCATTCTGTTACAAAACCACAATTTGATGGACGCAAGGGAGAGATAACAACACCTTGTTTTTCAAGAATATTTACCCAAGAGCCATCGGAACCAAGTTTTGGCCATGATGCACCACCAAGGGAAAGAATCGTAGCATCCGCTTGAGAAAAAATTTCTCCGTATTTTGTTCTAAAGATGAGATTATTTTGTTTCCAACCTTGCCAATCATGATTTAGTTTAAAAACAACATTCTTTTTTTCAAGCCGAGAAATCCACGCGCGTAAAAGAGGAGATGCTTTAAAACTTTCAGGAAATATACGTCCACTTGAACCAATAAAAGTTTTTTCTCCTAACCCTTCACACCAATCACGTAAATTTTGAGGTGAAAAATTATCAATAATTTCTTTGAAAATAAAAGATTTTGTACCGTATTTTTTTACAAAATTATGTAAATCTTCTGAGTGTGATATATTTAAACCTCCGCGGCCAGCCATAAGAAATTTGCGCCCAAAAGTAGGTTTACGTTCATAGATAGTAACTTTATACCGATTTGCAGATAAAATATCTGCTGCCATAAGCCCCGATGGTCCACCACCAATAATCGCAATTTCTTTTATCATTATTCTCTTAATATCTTTATCTATAATTGATGATCTTCTATTTAAAAAATAATTTATTGAATCAATGTAGATTGTATTGCTTCAACTACAGCATTACCACAAACTATAGTGTTAGCATTACCACCTAAATCTTTTGTTCTATATTGTTTTTTACTAAGTACCTGTTCTATAGCTTTCTCAATATTTTTAGATGCTTCTTTAAAACCTAAGTGGTCTAACATCATGGCTGCAGACCATATTTGTCCTATAGGATTAGCTATTCCTTTTCCAGCTATATCTGGAGCAGACCCATGAACAGGCTCAAATAATGAAGGAAATTTTCTTTCAGGATTAATATTGCCTGATGGAGCAATCCCAATAGTTCCTGTACATGCTGGACCAAGATCTGATAAAATATCTCCAAATAAGTTTGATGCAACAACTACATTAAATTTATCTGGGTTTAAAACAAAGTGAGCACATAATATATCTATGTGATATTTATTCCATTTTATACTAGGGTAGTTTGTAGCCATTTCTTCAACTCTTTCATCCCAATAAGGCATTGTAATAGATATACCATTAGATTTTGTGGCGGAAGTTAAATGCTTTTTTTCTGTATTATTAGCTAATTCAAAAGCAAATTTTAAGACTCTATCAACACCAATTCTTGACATTACCGTCTCTTGCATAACAATTTCTCTATCTGAATTTGGGAACATTCTCCCACCAATTGAAGAATATTCTCCTTCTGTATTCTCTCTGACAATATAAAAATTTATATCTCCGGGCTTTCTATTAGCAAGTGGAGAAGGCACACCTGGCATTAATTTTACAGGCCTTAAATTAATATATTGATCAAATTCTCTTCTAAATTTAAGTAAAGACCCCCATAATGAAATATGGTCAGGAATTTTATCTGGTAGGCCAACTGCTCCAAATAATAAAGCATCATGATTACTAATTTGTGTTTTCCAATTATCAGGTAACATCTTGCCATGTTTTGAAAAGTATTCGTATGAACTAAAATCAAAGTGGTCAAAATTTAGGTTTATATCATATTTTTTTGAAATAATATTAAGTACTTTAAGTGCTTCTGGCATAACCTCTGTACCAATTCCATCGCCTGGAATTACAGCTATATTATATCTATTTTTGTTCATTTATATACCTTTTTTTTCTAATTATATTGAAGGTGACAAAGAATTGTTTTGCTTAACACATTTTTATTTATAAAAACACCTTTATTATGGTCTCATTCCAAAAGATACAGGGCCTGCTTTTCTGTTTTTTACCGCCAAACTAATCCAATCACATAATTCTTTTCTTGTATCTCTTGGATCAATTATATCTTCAACAGAAAATTTTTCAGCTGTTCTAAAGGGAGACCTTATATGATTAAGTCTTTTTTCTATGTCATTTAATAGTTGTTCTGGATTATCAGATTCCTTCAAATCTGATTTATAAGCTGCTTCTATTCCCCCTTCAATTGGCAACGACCCCCAATCACCAGACGGCCATGCAAATCTATATTTATGTTTAGTATGATTCATGTGGGCTGCACCAGCGACACCGAATGCTCTTCTTAATATGACAGAACATATTGGAGTACTAAGTTGATAGATTGCTGCTAATGCCCTTGCTCCATGTCGTATAGTCCCTGATTTTTCCCCATGTGTGCCTACCAAGAAACCTGGGTTATCAACTAAGTGAACTACAGGTAAGTGAAATGTTTCCGCAATTTCTAATATTCTTATAATTTTTAGAGCGGCATCAGCTGTCCATCCTCCACCATACACCTGAGGATTATTTGCTAAAACTACTATTGGCCAACCATCTAAACGCGCAAATCCTGAAACAGAAGATGTTCCCCAATTTTTTCCGATTTCAAAGAAACTATTTTTATCTGTAACGCTTTCTATAATTGGGCGAATTTCATAACTTGATCTTCTATTTTTAGGAATTGCGCTTATTAACCAATCATCTTTCCTAGTTATGGGGTCATTATTTTTTATTTTTTCGGAGAGTTGAAAAGTAGAAGAAGGAAGGTAACTTAAGAATTTTTTTGCCATTGCTAATGCTTCAGCTTCACTATTGGCAACATCATCAATCACTCCATTTTTACCATGGATATGACTACCACCTAAAGATTCTTTTGTTACTGTTTCTCCTAATCTATTTACTACGGGAGGACCCGCTACAAAAACTTGACTCATATTTTTTACTATTACAGAGTAATGACTACTAACTAACCTTGCTGCGCCTAATCCTGCTACTGGTCCCAATCCTAATGAAATTACTGGAACAGTTGCCATATTACTAACTACCCAATCCCAACCTGGATTTGCTGGAACATATGTATAACCGTCTTTTTCAAGAGATTTTACGGAACCTCCTCCACCTGTGCCTTCAATAAGACGTATTAATGGGAGTCTATACTCATTAGCAAAACGTTCTGCGGTGATCATTTTTTCATGAATTGCAGCATCAGATGCGCCGCCTCTAATGGTAAAATCATCTCCATAAATAACTACAGGTACGGTATTAATTTTTGCGTGCCCTATAACGGAATTAGCAGCGGTGAGTTTTTTTAATTTCCCATTTTCATCATATTCGCTTAGACCGGTGAGCTTTCCTATTTCTTTAAAACTATTTTTATCAACCAATGCATCTATTCTTTCCCTTACGGTAGTTCTTCCAGCATCATATTGGCGTTTAATTTTATCTTTACCTCCCATTTCTTTAATAAGCTTGAGACGTTTTTTTATTTCGTTTACTTCATTAATCCAACTCATCCCTTTATTCCTTATTTAAGGTAGCTTTTATCAATTTTTCCTGATTGAATTAGCACTTCAAAAGCCTCTATTGTCTCAGATATCATTGTCATAGTATTTATGCTACCATAGTCAGAAACTCTTTTTTTAAGATGTTTCCTTAGTGGTATATCTGAAAGCTTACTAGGAAAAGGCATTTCTGATCCAGAAGATGTAATATTTGCATTTGGTTTGATTTCATTAATCATTTTTATAGTATCATTTATATTTACACTCTCTCCAAAAATATCAAATACAAAAGCTCCATCCCCTTCATAGGAAACACTATGAATAAAAGCGGAAGCTACTTCAGCAGCAGACAGATGAGAAACATAACCTGTATATGGAATATCGTAAGGTTCTCCAAGTGCGGCTGCAAGCATTGCAACTGTTTGTTTTGAAGTCATTCCTTGGTCTCTTCCTACTCCATTCACAATAGCTGGCCTAAGACATACGCTTGGTACTTTATGGTCTTGCCAGTAAACTTCTGAGATTTGCTCATCACACATTTTATATGCTCCATAAAGGGTTTTTAATGAATCTGAACCAGGAATAAAAGAATGTGCAGCCATAGAGCTTGCATGTGAAATTCTTTTTATAGAATTTTGTCTTGCTGCTTCCATTATATTTACAGTTCCAACAACATTAACTTTTGCTCCTGTAGTTGGATCTGCTGCACAAAAAGGTACTTGTAGAGCAGCAAGATGAATTATGGATTCAGGTTTATATTTTTCTATTGTGGATATAACTGTTTCTGTGTTCGATATATCTCCTTCAACCCAAGGAACTTTAGATAGTTTTTCATGATTAATGAGTAATTCTGGTCTTCTTTTATTGCTAGTCAAGTCAAAAGCAATAACTTCAATATTGGCTTTTAAGAGCATGGCTGTTGTCCAAGCACCTATGCAACCTCCAGCACCAGTAATCAAGACAGGACCATTAAAAGAGTCTTTTGGAATAGAAAAATGATTCAACATATTTATATCTCCTTTAAATATTTATGTTAATTAATTTTTACCTAGAGCTTTTTCAGCAATTTTTGATAAAAATGATGCACCAATAGAAAGGTTTTCATCATTAAAGTCATAAGAAGGATTATGAAGTGAAGCTGAATTACCGTTACCTATATAGGCATAAGCACCTGGTTTTTTTTGTAAGAAATAAGAAAAATCTTCAGAGCCCATACTAGGAGGTTGATCATCTGTAGCTTTTTCACCTGCTATATCTTTTGCTATGTCTAAAGCAAAAATAGCTGCATCATTGTCATTAATTGTTGGGGGGTATCCTTCTTTATAATCTATTTCAGCTATCGCCCCAAATGATTCACAAACATCTTTCACTATTTTAGGAAATTTTTTTCTTATAAATTCGGATGTATCTTTATCAAAATATCTAATAGTTCCTGCTAGGTTTGCAAAATCTGGTATTACATTGTTAGCATGACCAGAATTAAATTGTGTAACTGATACTACTAAAGTTTTTCTTGGATCAGCATTCCTAGATACTAAAGATTGAATAGCTTGTACAACTGCTGACCCACAAACAATAGGGTCTATAGATTGATAAGGCATAGCAGCATGAGATCCTTTGCCGTTAATTTTTATTTCAAAATTATCTGCTGCTGCCATTCTTGGGCCAGGTCCAACTGCTATATGTCCTGTTTCTAAACCTGGCATATTATGCATCCCATATATTGAATCCACAGGAAATTTTTCAAATAAGCCATCGTCTATCATAGCTTTAGCCCCAGCAAAACCTTCTTCTGCAGGCTGAAATATTAGAATTACTTCCCCTTTAAAATTTCTTGTTTCTGACAAATAACGTGCTGCCCCAAGTAACATAGTGGTATGTCCATCATGTCCACAGGCATGCATTACTCCTTTGTTAGTTGATACATGGTTACATTGATTTGCTTCCGTAATAGGTAAGGCATCCATATCTGCTCTTAGTCCAATCTTAGGTCCGTCACCATTTTTAATAACTCCTACCACACCTGTTCCGCCTATACCTTCATGGATTTCATCAACTCCAAACTCTCTAAGAAGTTCTGCAACTTTATTAGCTGTTCTTTTTTCTTGGTAGGCTAGTTCAGGATGACTATGTATATCTTGTCTCCATTCAATCATTTTCTCATGAAACTCTGAAATTCTATTTATAATAGGCATAATAACTCTTTCTGTAATTGTTAATATTGTGAATAATAACTATACTCATAAAAATATAAGATACTCAAGGACTACGTTTATTATTATTTTCTACTTTTTCCTGGTACCCATAAAATATCAGGTTGGTTATTATCTTTATTTACTAAACGGGCAAGAACGAAAAGGTGATCTGATAATCTATTTATATATTTAATACTTATAGGATTAATATTCTCTTTTTGGCTAAGCTCAACCATAAGTCTTTCTGCTTTTCTTGTGGTAGTTCTTGCAAGATGTAAGTAAGAAGATTCCAGTGTACCTCCTGGCAAGATAAATGATTTAAGGGTATTTAAACGAGAATTCATAGTATCAATTTCTTTCTCTAGTCTATCTACCTGAAATTGAGTAATTCTTAGTGGTTCGTAATCTAATTTTTTATTCTCTGGAACACATAAGTCCGCACCTAAGTCAAATAAATCATTCTGAATTCTAAAAACCATTTCTTTAAATGGAGATTTAAGATTAATAATAGCAATGCCCAATACAGAATTAGATTCATCTACTGTTCCAAAAGCTTCAACACGAATTGAATTTTTATCAACACGTTCACCATTTCCTAAAGAGGTTTTCCCTTTATCTCCCCCTCTAGTATAAATTTTATCTAATTTAACCATATAATTTTTCTTTATGTTAATATAATAAACAATAGCAAAATTATTAATAATTATAAACATAGATTTATTAATATTTATATAATAGGTTTTAAGGTATGATCTTTATTTCTGCAGAAGGTATACAAAGTAATTTTTCTGTTAAATCTCTTATAGAAGAAATAGAATTAATATATAAAAAAGATTCAAAGGTACCCTTAAGACATATTCATAACATAGATTATTTAAAACAAGATAATAATTTTTCTCAATTTATGCTAATGCCAGCATTTTTAAATGGAGAAGATTATGGAATAAAATTACTAAATGTTTTTCCTTTTAATTCTTTATTAGGTATGTCCCGAGTCAATGCCTTATATGTGCTTTTTGATTCTAAAAATGGAAAAGTTAAAGCAGTTATAGATGGAACAGAATTAACCAATCAGAGAACTGCTGCTATGAGTGCTATCGCTTCCAAATATTTGTCTAAAATAAATAGTAAAAAATTATTAGTATTAGGAACAGGTGCATTAGTTCCATATATGATTAAAGCACACTGTTATGTAAGGCCAATTGAAGAGGTTTTAATATGGGGAAGAGATTATACTAAAGCGCAAAGTATTGTTAATAACTATAAAAATAATGACATTAAAATTTCAGTAGTTAATAATTTAGAAAAAGCTTGTGGGGAAGCTGATATTATTACTAGTTTAACATCAGCTAAAAAAGAATTTATTTTGGGGTCTTGGTTGAATAAAAATGCTCATATTGATTTGGTGGGTGCTCATACAAAATCAATGGCTGAATTAGAGCCTTATGGGTTTTCTCTAGGGAATATATATGTTGATAATATGAAAGCAGTTTTAGAAGAAGCAGGTGACTTAATAAATGCAATAAATCTGGGTTTTATAGTAAAAAATAATATTAGAGCAGATATAAAAGAACTTATTAAAAATAACAAATTTATGAGGAGTAATAATGAAGAAATAACGATATATAAGTCTGTAGGTGATGCTTTATCTGATCTTGCAGCAGCTAGATTAGCATATAGATATTTGGCTCATACTATTTAGCTGTTTCGTTTGATAAATATTGATTAAAAACTGTTCTAATTTCTCTTGGTATATGTTCTGATACTATTCTCCCCCCTATATTCTTTGCCCAAATACGCGTCTCGTATCCATAACATACGGTCTTATCTTTCCTTTTAATCACATGCTCAAGCTTTAAGGTTGATTTAGTTATTTTTACTAAAGTAGTTTCAACTTTAAGTAGATCTTCCCTATAACATGCCGCTATATAAGTAGCTTCTGTATGAAGTAGAGGAAGACCTACAATACCATATATTTTTTCGAGTCTTGTAATAGGTTGTTTGATTTTATTAAAATAGTTCCATTGAGAACTATCCATCCACTTATAAAAATTAGGATAAAAAACTATTCCATATGGATCACAATCACCCCATTCAACTTTTATTTTATATATTTTTGTTATAGACATTATATTTATCTCTCTATTAATTTTTTTAAATCATTTCTCTTAATTTTTCCTGTGGCTGTTTGTGGTACGTCAGTAATAGTTTTAATCCAATAAGGCTGTTTATACTTTGGAAAAGAAGATATTCTATTTTTTACTAGTTTTATTATTAAATTTTCATTTTTATTATTTTTAATATATAAAAATAAAGCAAGTCTATGTGTTCCTTCTTCAGATTCTGCTGTTATACAAAATGAATCAATCACTTCCTTCACCTCTGAAGCTTCTTTTTCTAAGTCTTTAGGGTTTACCCACTTGCCTGCAACTTTAATAAGATCATCTTCTCTCCCTTGATAATACCAATCATTATTTTTTAATGACCAAATATCTCCTGTTTTTATCCATCCATGATTGAAGGTTTTTAGAGATTTTTCTTTATTATTTAAATATTTTTTTGAGAAGCTATGATGTTTAAGGTATAAAATGCCTTTTTTGTTTGATTCTTTTCCATTCTTTTCTATTAATTTTGTTTCAATAGTTGTAATTGGTTTTCCAGTGCTTCCTATTTTAGATTTATTAGGTATGGTTGCAATAACTATAGCTAGTGTTTCAGTTGTGCCATAACAATTTAAGAGAGGAGATCCAATTATATCTTTCCATTCATTATAAAGTTTATCAGGTATTCTTTCTCCTGCAGAAACAAAATATTTTACGTTAAACAATGTTTTTATATTTGTTTTTGGATCTTTTAATAATCTTCTATAAATAGTAGGTACACTAAAGACTACTTTTGGGTGATGCTTATCAATTATTTCAGCAAGGTTTTCTATAATACTATCATTAAAAATTGTATTAAGCCCAATCAGTAATGGAGCAAAAAAATTATTTCCTAAAGCATAAGCAAAAAATAATTTAGAAGTTGTAAAAATTTTATCTTTTACTTTAAGTTTTAAAATATTTTGATGTAAAAAATAAGTATTTAAAATAGATTGGTGTCGATGTACGATTGCTTTTGGTAAACCAGTTGTGCCTGATGAGTATATTAAAAAAGCAATATCATTTATTTTTGATTTATAAGTATTAATGCTTTTTAGTCTGACCTCATAAATTAGTTTTTTCCATTGCTTATTGTTTAACTGCTTATGATTAAAATTAAGATTTATATTTTTAATTTTTTTATCTGATATAATTAAAGCAGGTTTGCTATTATTTAGTATATGATTAGTTTGTTGAGGAGAAAGTTCTGGGTTTCCTGGTATTGGTATTATTCCAATTTTTAATGCACCTAAAAAAATTGAGATAAAGTTTATACTGCTTTTACTATTTATAAATATTTTGTTATTTCTCTTAATTCCCAATTCTAATAAAGCTATACTTGCTTTTTTACTTAATTCTAATAAACCTTTATAAGAAATAGTTTCAGTTTTTTTTAGAGAAATTATTTGCGTAATTGCAATATTATCTATGTAATTACCATTAATTGCATTTTCTTCAATTTTGCTAAATATATTTATATTCATTCTTTTATTTCAGTTATTAAAAAATATTTAAACTATTATCAGTAACAATTAATGGCCAATGCCCTGCTTTAAAAAGTTGAAACTTTGATATAAAAATATGATTTGGACCTTTATTTGCTGCAAGTGCTAGTGCTGCTTGATAGCAAGAAATTGCTGCAGAACCAGCGGCTACTTTTGTGAAATAATGATATTTTATATCATTATTTTTTAAGTTCTCTATAGAATATTTTTCTATTATTTTAGTGGTTTCAATAGTTAGAATATTTAAGCAATTAAGTAATTCTTTTTCCGAAATATTTTTTAATAAAATATTTACTAAATTAGATTTTTCTTTTTCTTCAAGCTCCCAGCAACTCCTATTCCATTTGTCACTATTAATTATTTGAATAGCATCTTCCCAACTTCGAATATTTTTTATTTTCTCACTTATTCCTATTTTTTTACAGTAATTTTTTACAATCTTCTTAAGAAGACTATCCATATTTTTTCCAGTACTCTTGAACCATGGTATGTCTGAAATAGAAGAAGTAAGGTCTTCAATTTTATTTAAAGATCTTGAATACATATTATGTATAAGACTTTTCTCTAAAAAGGCCTAATAATTCTTGAACTGGTCTGTCAGAAAAAGAAAATAATACAGATTCTTCTTTGGTTGTATGTTTTAGTTTTGCCCATGGAGGTACTACAAATATGTCACCTTTGCTCCAATGAAATACTTTATCATCTATAGATGTTTCTCCAGAACCTTCTACGACAGAATAAATTGTTCCATCAGTACTTCTATATGGGTTTCCAGAAAATGATTTAGGAAGTAACTGCATAAAGGTAGCCATTGTAGGTATGGCATGTCCACCATTTGAGGGGTTTACGTATTTAAGTCTAAGCCCATGGCATTTGTCCCATTCATCTGCTCTTTTCATTTTATCTAAGGCTTCTTTAGTTCGTTCGTATGGATAAGAAAAAACGGGAGAGGCCCTATTTTCAAATAATTTGTGGTCAACTGGTAGTAATCCAGAACCATACCTAGCTAAAGAATCTCCTTCTAATCTTTTTAATTCTTGAGCGCTTTCTCCTAATTTTTCAGCAAAGCTCGAAGAAAAATGGTTAACCATGGGAATATCTAAACCATCTAACCAAATCATAGGTTCTTTGGATTGATTGCCATGATCATGCCAAGTCCAAGAAGGTGTAATAATAAAATCTCCAGGACGCATAATAGTTTTCTCTCCATCTACAGCAGTATAAGCACCATCACCATGCATTACAAAACGTAGAGCTGATTGAGTATGTCTGTGACTAGGAGCTATTTCTCCAGGAAGTATTAGTTGTAGGCCAGCATAGAGAGTATCTGTAATTCTACTTTCACCTCTCATATTTGGGTTTTCTAATATCAATACTCTTCTTTCTGCTTGTTCAGCTGATATTATTGACCCCGAATCTAGAACATGATTTTTTGTATCTTTCCAGTACCAAATATGTGATTTAGTTCTTGTATTAGGCTCAGGTGTTACGAGATTAGATAAAACCTCCCATAATGGAGCCATATTTAATTTACTAATATTTTCATAAAAATTATTTTTTTTCAAAGCCTACCTCTTATAATTAGATTGTGTAGACTGAGAATAATATTAATATTTAATTAATGCTAGGAAGTTCTAAATTTAATTTATTAACTACTAATTCATGAGTCATTTTTAGATAATCTTCTAACATCTCTTCATTTTTTCTTTTTTTAATACCCCATTTTCTATAAAGGGCATTATTTTTTGATTCTGCCCTACCAAAGAATGCTGGAAGCATGGGATAATATCTGTTTATAGCATCTTGTATTTCTTTTTTTCCTTTTTCAGTAGCAATAAGTTCTTTAGTAAAGTCTTCGCCAAATTTTGCATGAAATTTTTCTTCAGGCATAGTCATTCTTGCAACATTTTTTAAGGGATGAAATGAGCATTCCAATAAATCTTCTACTTGCAGTATTTCAGCTAAATCAGCTAATAATTTAATAACGCAAAATTCAGCCCATGTTTCTAGTGGAAATTCAAAAATAGATAGCGGGTTTTTCCCTTCTGGTGTCATATCTTTCTCTGGTATTTCTAACTTTTCTCCTAATTCTCTAAAACGCACATGATGTCCATATTCCTCCATGGCTACTCTGCAAGTTAACCATTTAGCATATGGATTAGGAGCTAATGCAATAGCGGGTTCGTCAAAAACTCTTGCTCCATATAATTCATTTACTGCATGACTTCTAACTATTTTTACAATGGCTTCTTTAAATTCTTTAGGATAATTTTTAAGGTCTTCGCATGTTTTAACTTGTGGGCTTTGCATTTCTATAGTCATAATTGTCTCCTATGTTTTCAGTCTATAACTGGTTCTGTTGAGAAAGCTTCTAAGTCTGTTTCAAGTGCTGTTAAATTTTGATCAAAGTGATTTTTAAAACCTTCTTCTAAGTCATTGTTACTATCACTATTCTTACGAATAAAATTATAAATTGGACGCGATTGATTAAACAAGAATACTTCTTTTGCTCTAACACCAAAGATTTGCCCTGAATATTTCATTCCATGATCAGAAGATAAAAAAGTAGTTAAATCTCCAACATACTTTGCCTCAATTTTTAAGGCAGACTCTTTATATTTTTCTTGGGCTTCATTTTGAGGTTTAATGGATTCGGTGACTCTGGTAGATGCAAAAGGAGCAATGGCATTGCAAGTGATGCCTGATCGCTGAAGATCTAGGGCCGCCACTCTAGTTAAACCAATTAAACCAGATTTAGCTGATGCATATGCCGCTTGACCGAAATTTCCCCATATACCAGCTGTAGAAATTATATTTATAATTCTACCATGATTGTAATTATTATCTTTCTTAGATTGTTCTTTCATAATTTTACTTGTCTTATTTATTAAATTAAATGCACCAGTAAGATTAATATCTATTACTTTTTTCCAGTCTTCTAGAGAATATTTAAAAACAAAACCATCCCTAAGTATGGCTGCATTATTTACTACAATATCTATATTATTAAATTTTCTCATTATTGTTTCTATAGATTTTTGCATATCTGTTTCATTTGAAACGTCTTTTGTAATTGCTAAAGTTTCTGTATTATATTTATTACGAATATCTTCAGCTATATTTTCTGCTATATTTTTTTCATCATGATTCCCGTTAATGGTATATCCAGGATCAATAATTATTACATTACATCCTTCTTTAGCTAAATTTTCTGAAATGGCTTTCCCTATTCCTCTAGCGCCTCCTGTAACTATTGCAGTTCTTTGTTTAAGTATTTTATTGCTCATTATGTATCCTTAATTTCATCATATGGAGTATAAAACGCATCTGAATGCATATCAACTTTTCTAATTCCGAGAGAGGTAAGTATTTTTTCTGCTGCTTCTACCATTTTAGGAGGACCTGCTAAATAAGCCTTATATCCGTCAAAATTTTGAATATCTTCTATTACTGCATCGGTAACTAAACCTTTTCTCAATGTTTTATTTCCAGAATTCTCTATAACCACAGGAAAAAAAGACAAATTTTTATATTTTTTCGTCATTTCTTCAAATTGTTCTAAAAAATATAGATCCATTTCTGATTGAGCTCCATAATATACTTGGATAGGCTGTTTCATTTCTATTTCTTGACTAGCTTTAATAATAGATAAGATGGGCGCTAAGCCTGTTCCTCCAGCAACAGCAATAATTGGACCTCTATGGTTATTTCTTAAATAAGCATTACCAAATGGACCTTTCACTTTAACAGTATCTCCTATTTTTAAAATAGTTTTTACGTAATTACTTACTTCTCCTCCATCAAGAGTTTTTATATGAAATTCTAATTCATTGGAATTAGGAGAGTTAGCCATCGAGAAATGTTTTTCTTTGCATTGGTTAAAATATAATTCTGCATATTGTCCTGCGTTAAATGTAAATTCCTCGTTAGAAGTAATTTGTAAATTTAATATATATATATCATTAGTAACTTTTTTAAATCTACTTACTATATATTCCAACTTTTTGATCTTAATGCCATCTAAGTCGTCATTTTGTTGATCATCCACAATTTTAATTTCACAGTCACTCCAGGGCACTGATCTACATGCTAATATAAAGCCTTGTTTTTCTTCTTCAGTTTCTAAAGCAAATTCTGAAAATGGTGACATTTCAATTTCACCAGAGATTTTTTTTGATTTGCATGCTCCACAGTTACCAGTTCTGCATCCATGTGGAAAATCTATACCTTGGTCCAAAGCAGCTTCAAGTATAGTGTTGCCCGCATCGACAATAATTTCTTTTTTACCTAAGATTTTTACCTTAAATGTCATATTTTTCTCTTAATTCTAATTAGGGCTTAATAAGCAATTAAAAAGAAAAATACAATAAATTAAAATTATTTTTTCCATGCAGTCCAGGGGTTAAATCCATATAGAGGTATTGTATCTGGAATTTGAATTTCAGATTTAAACGCTATTCTATGCAAATTATCATGAAAAAGAGGTATCATCCAATTTCCTGCTCTAAGTAGTCGGTCTAATGTCCTTGTATATTGTATAAGTTTTTCTCTATTTCTCGCATTTGTTATTTTATTAATTACTTCATCTATGGCAGGATGTTTTATTCCTGCATAATTTCTCGAACCATTTTGCTCTGCAGCCCAGCTTCCCCAATAAATAGATTGTTCATTGCCAGGAGATAAGGACATATAATATTCAAAGATTATTGCACTAAAATCAAAAGTTTGAATACGACTTTGAAATTGTGAGCTGTCTAATACTTTAATTGATAATTCTATACCAATTTTTTTTAGCTTATCTCTCCATACTAATAACAATCTTTCCATTCTATTTTGATTAGTAATTACCTCGAAGCTTAAAATTTCATCTGTATGAATATTTGTCATTTTATTATTTACTAAAAGCCACCCTGATTTTTTTAACATAGATATGGATTTTTTAATTGCTTCTCTTTCATCTAATTCTTTTTTATTTATATTTTTTAAGGCTTCTTTGCTTATTATATCACTATATTTTTCTAATACTTTATAAGTAGTTTCACTAGGTGTAGAAGTAGCTGCTAATTCACTATTATCCCAAGGTCCATATGTTTTTTTTAATAAACCATGATTTAAGATTTTATTTATAAAATCATAAGGAAATAATATGGATATTGCTTTTCTAACATTTCGATCTTGAAAAGGTGGTTTTCTAGAATTTAATATTATGGCCTCTACTCCTGATGGGGATAGTTTTAGAAATGTTTTTTTTGTTATTTTGTTTTTAGAATTTGCATGGTATGAAGTTGCCCATCTTACAGCGTCAGTTTCTATATTTATATCGTATTCTCCAGATAAAAAGGCTTGCAAAGCTATGTTTTTATCCCTATAGAAGTCGTATTTTATTTTATTAAAGTTATGTCTACCAAGACTATCTTTGCTGTTATTTCTCCACCAATTTTTATTTTTAGAATATGTAATGGATTTTCCTGTTTTAATTTCTGATATTGTATATGGGCCAGAGCTTACAAATGGTTCAAGGGTTGTTTTAGTAAAGTCTTGATTATTCCAATAATCATAAGAAAATATTGGCATTAAACCAATAATTAGGGGCATTTCAAAATTACTTTTCTCAGAAAATATAAACCTAATTGTATAATCATTAATTTCTTCGACATTATTTACTAAAGAATAATATGATCTTGTATGTGGGCGCCCATGCTTTTTTAATATTTGCCATGAAAAAATAATATCTTTATTTGTTATGGGTTTCCCGTTAGAGAATTTTGCTTTTTTGTTAATCTTAAATTCTACCCATGATCTATCTTTAGGTAGTTTTATTTTTTCAGCAATGCCAGGATATAGGGAAAATGGTTCATCTGGACTCCAGGTCATTAGCGATTCTACTACTAAACCTTTTAAGCCAGGAGGAGCTATACCCTTAATTATATAAGGGTTTAGGCTATTAAAAGTACCAATTTTTGCTAATTTTAATATATCTTTAATTGGAGCATCAGGATTAACTTTATCGTCTCTTGCTTCTTGGTTAGGTCTATTAGTTGATCCATGCATAGCTATAGTTTTTTCAAAATTTTGACTAAGGCAATTATTCGAAAACAAAAAAGTGCTTAATATAATTAAAAGTAGCTGTTTCATATTGTTAATTAATATTACTTCTGAATTTAAATCAAAATAATTTAAAGGTTATTTTTAATAATATCTTAAAATTATATTAAATTAACCTTTTTGTTCTTGATTTGTTCTATAAAAAAAGCTATTTTAAATAAAAATGTAATTAATAATTAGTTACATCTATTTTTTAGTTGACCAGATCCTATATTTTGTCAGTATACATATATAAACAACTATATATTGTGTTTATCCCCATTTAATTATCCACAGCTGTGGATAAATGGAGCAAAAATTACAGAAATCTGGTGTTGCTAGATTAATTTGGAGAAAGTTGATGGATGGTAGTGGTCTAGAAAGTTCATATAAAGGTAAAAACCAAGGTGATATGTTAAATATAGTTCAGGTTCAAAGAGGTAAATCTGTAGAAATTAACCCTGAACGAGATAGCCTTTTAACTGCTTTTGGAAAAGCTACGCTTGAAGACAGGTATTTAATGCCGGATGAAACTCCTCAAGATTTGTTTGCTAGGGTAGCAAGTTATTTTTCTGATGATGATGCGCATGCACAACGTATCTATGATTATATGTCAAGATTGTGGTTTATGCCTTCTACACCAGTACTTTCTAATGGAGGAACAGAAAGAGGTCTTCCTATTTCTTGTTTTTTAAATGAGTCTGATGATAGCCTTCAAGGTATAGTTGATTTATGGAATGAAAATGTTTGGTTAGCTTCAAGAGGAGGTGGTATAGGTTCTTATTGGGGTAATTTAAGGTCTATCGGAGAAAAAGTAGGAAAAAATGGTAAAAATGGAAAAACTTCAGGTGTGATACCTTTTATAAGAGTTATGGATTCTTTAACACTCGCAATTAGCCAAGGAAGCCTAAGGCGTGGATCAGCTGCATGTTATTTGCCAGTATGGCACCCTGAAATAGAAGAATTTATTGAAATGCGTCGTCCAACAGGTGGAGACCCTAATAGAAAAGCTCTTAATCTCCATCATGGAATAGTTATTCCAGATGCATTTATGCGTGCTGTTGAAGCAGATGAAGAATGGGCTCTAAAAAGCCCTAAGGATGGTGCTGTGCAAACTACAGTTTCAGCTAGAGATTTATGGATACGTATTTTAACAGCTAGAGTTGAAACTGGCGAACCATATCTATTATTTATAGATAGGGTTAATGCAGATATTCCTCAACATCAAAAACTTGCGGGCATGAGAGTAAAAATGTCAAATTTATGTAGTGAAATTACACTGCCTACAGGTATAGATAGGCTTGGCAATGACAGAACTGCAGTTTGTTGTCTTTCATCATTAAACTTAGAGACTTATGATGAATGGAAGAATGTTCCAGGAATGATTGAAGACATTATGCGTTTTTTAGATAATGTTTTACAAGATTTTATAGATAGAGCCCCTGATTCAATGGCTAAAGCACAATATAGTGCAATGAGAGAAAGAAGTGTGGGTTTAGGGGTTATGGGTTTTCAAAGTTTTTTACAAATGAGAAATGTTCCTATGGAGTCTGTGACAGCATTATCATGGAATAAAAAAATATTTAAAAAAATTAGAGGAGAAGCTGATTTAGCTTCAAAAATTTTAGCAAAAGAAAAAGGGGCTTGTCCAGATGCTGCAGATTTTGGAATTGAAGAAAGGTTTTCTAATAAATTAGCTGTAGCACCAACAGCTTCTATATCTATAATTTGTGGAGGAGCTTCTCCCGGAATAGAACCATCTGCGGGTAATTCTTTTGTGCAAAAAACTTTATCTGGTTCATTTAATGTTAGAAATCCTCATTTAAAAAAATTGTTGGAAGAAAAGAACAAAGATACAGATGATATTTGGTCTTCAATTACTACAAATAAAGGGTCAGTTCAGCACTTAGATTTTTTAACGCAACATGAAAAAGATGTATTTAAATCAGCTTTTGAAATAGATCAACGTTGGTTAATAGATTTGGCTGCACAACGAACACCTTATATTTGTCAGTCCCAATCTTTAAATGTTTTCATTGCAGCTGATGTACATAAAAAAGATCTTCATCAAATTCATTTTCAAGCATGGAAAAAGGGGATCAAAAGTATGTATTACTTGAGATCTATGTCAATTCAGCGTTCAGATGTAGTGTCGAATATGGGTCAATCAACTAATAATATTTCTGATCAAGAAAAGTCAAATGATTATGAAGAATGTCTTTCATGTCAGTAATTAATTTTTGGAGTATTTAAGATGTCTTTATTATCAGCGAATCCGGTTTATAAGCCTTTCCATTATCCTTGGGCTTATGATGCTTGGCTTCAACAACAAAGAATACATTGGCTACCGGAAGAAGTCCCATTAGCGGATGATGTAAAAGATTGGCAAAAAACTCTTACTGATAAAGAAAGAAATTTATTAACACAAATATTTCGTTTTTTTGTGCAGGCGGATGTTGAAGTAAATAATTGCTACATGGGTCATTATTCTAGAGTATTTAAGCCTACAGAAATATGTATGATGTTATCAGCATTTTCCAATACAGAAACCATTCATATTGCCGCTTACTCATATTTACTAGATACAATTGGTATGCCTGAATTAGAGTATGAAGCATTTTTACATATTAAGGAAATGAGAGATAAATATGAATTTATGCAAGGTTTTAATGTTTCTTCAAATCTAGAAATATCAAAAACTTTAGCAATGTTTGGGGCGTTTACAGAAGGTTTACAATTATTTGCTAGTTTCGCTATACTACTAAATTTTCCAAGATTTAATAAAATGAAGGGTATGGGGCAAATTGTCACTTGGTCTGCTAGAGATGAAACATTACATACAAATTCAATAATAAAACTTTTTCATACTTTTTTGAGTGAGAATCCAGAAATAAAAAGAGAAGAGTTAGCTAAAGATTTATATAAAGCATGTTCGCAAGTAATAGAACATGAGGATGCATTTATTGATAAAGCGTTTGAACTAGGAGGTGTTGAAGGTTTAGAAGCCGAAAGTGTTAAACAATATATTCGCTATATAGCTGATAATAGGTTGAAGCAACTGGAACTAGAACCAATGTATAATATACTTAAAAATCCATTACCTTATATGGATGATATGCTGAATTCTCTTGAACATACAAATTTTTTTGAAAACAGAGCAACTGAATACTCACGTGCTGCAACTAAGGGTAAATGGGAAGAAGCATTCGTGTAAGATTAATTAATTCTTATGTATTCTTGACCAAACTTTATTAGGCGTTGCTGGCATATCAATATGATCAATATTTAGAGCATTGACTATAGCGTTAATTATAGCAGGAGGTGCACCTATAGCTCCTGCTTCGCCTGCCCCTTTTATTTGTAAAAGATTGGTTTCGCATGGCACCATATTCCATCGAATATCCACGTTAATTAAATCTTCTGCTCTAGGAAGAGCATAATCCATAAATGAACCAGACAATAGTTGTCCATTCTCTTCATCGTATACAGTATTTTCATAAATAGCTTGCCCTATACCTTGTGCTATTCCTCCATGTACTTGCCCTGCTAACATATTGGGATTTATAACTAAACCGAAATCATCTACTACAGTGTATTTTTTAATTTCAATATGGCCTGTATCTTTATCGACTTCTAGTTCACAAATATGGCACCCATTTGGAAAAGTAAAATTAGGAGGAGTCCATTGATTAGAAACTTTAATAGGAATATCACTTTCCTTAGCAAGGTCTTCTAGGCTAATAGTAAGGTTTGTACCCTCTACAAGAAATAAGCCTTCTTTATACTTTATTAAATTTTCATCTACATTTAATTTTTTAGCAGCTATAATTTTCGTTTGACCAATTATATTTTCAGAAGCAACTTTTATAGCTGCTCCCCCTACTGGAACAGATCTAGAACCTCCAGTTCCAGAGCCAAAAGCAATCAAGTCTGAATCACCTTGGATGACGGTCATTTTTTCTGGGCTAACACCTAAGTATTCGCACAGAATTTGTTTATAAGCTGTTTCATGGCCCTGTCCATTAGATTGAGTCCCTATATGCAGAGTAATATTTCCATCTTTTTCAAGGATAATGGTTGCTTCTTCTGGACCTCCACCAGAGCAGGCCTCAATATATGTGGAAAGACCAATTCCTCTTAACTTATTGTTTTTAAGAGAAATAGCTGCACGGTCATTAAAACTTTCCCAATCTGAGTCTTTTACTGCTAGTTCCATGTTACTAATAAAATCTCCAGAATCATAGGTATGGTTCAAGGCGGTTTTATAAGGCATTTCATTAGCAGGAATTAAGTTTCTACGCCTAATTTCAATGGGTCCTAATCCAGTTTTAATTCCAGCAATATCAACTAATCTCTCAATTACAAAAGATGCTTCAGGCCTTCCGGCACCCCTATATGCATCAATCGCGGGAGTATTAGTAAACACTCCAAGTACATTTACATATATTGCAGGAGTTTTATAACATCCTGCTAACATAGCAGTTCCTGCTAGCGTAGGAATAAAAATAGCAAAATTAGATAAATATGCTCCTAAATTTGCTGTAGTATTTATTTTTACACCTAAAAATATTCCATTTTTATCTAAAGCCATTTTAGCCTTTGTTAGGTGATCTCTTCCATGCGTATCTGAAAGAAAAGCTTCAGTTCTTTCTGAAATCCACTTGACAGGACGACCGATTTTTTTTGAAGCGAATAAAGAGCATATATATTCTGGGTAATTAAAAAGCTTCATTCCAAAGCCACCGCCTACATCAGTTGTAATAACTCTGAGATCTTTAGCTTCAATATTAAGTAATTCAGAAACTCTATCTCTAATGCTATGAACTCCTTGAGATGAGCATCTCAACTCGTATTTATTTGATTCTTTATCATAAGAAGCAATAGCTCCTCTAGTTTCCATAGAATTTGGAACTATTCTATTATTAATTAATTCAATTTCTACTACTGTATCTGCATTTTCAAATGCTTTATTAGCTTTTTCTTCCTCACCCATTTCCCAATCAAAACATAGGTTATTTTTGGTATTATTCCATACTTGCGGCGCATCATCTTTAATAGCTTCACTAACAGATGTTACAGAAGGTAATTCTTCTATATCTACATCTATTAATTCAGATGCATTTTTAGCATATTCTGTTGTTTCGGCTATTATAATTGCAATTGGGTCTCCTACATGTCTAACTATATCTATAGCAATTGCTGATCTTTCTGGCGTGAACATATCTGAATCATCTTTATTTTTAGCTTTAAAATTAGTAGGCATATCTTTTATTCCGGCCTCACTTAAATCTTTACCAATAAATATATTAATTACTCCTTCGGAATTCAGCGCCTCAGAAATATCAATATTTTTTATTTCCCCATGGGCAATATTCGATCTTAGAACATACATATAAGTTTGGTTTTCAAGATAAATATCACCAGTATATAACCCCTTACCAGAAATAAATTTTATATCTTCATCCCTTAATACTGGTTGACCAATTCCAAATTTATTCATTTGTTACCTCTTTTTTTGCATGAAACATTACATTAACATAATATTGTATTTTATTAAAATATATAATGTAGAGTAATATAAACATGAAGAAAATAAAAATTAAATTTTTAAGCTTTTCTATCTTAGTAGATTTACATAATACAGAAAATGCAATGCAAATATGGGAGGCATGTCCAATAAAATCTATAATAAATACTTGGGGTAATGAAATCTATTTTGATACTAAAATTAATACTATAATAGATAAAACTGCTAAAAATATAATTAGTAAAGGAGAAATTGCTTTTTGGGTTGAAGGGGCTTCTATAGCTATTGGCTTTGGACCGACACCTATTTCAAAAGGTAATGAAATTAGATTAGTAACTAATGCTAATATTATTGGAGTAACTGTTGATAATTTATCAGCTTTATCTATAGTTAATTCCGGAGAAATTGTTATAGTAGAACAAATATAATTTAATAGAAGGTTTACCTTATGACTAAAACAGTTACATTTTATTTTGACTATGGAAGCCCAGCAACATATTTAGCATGGACTCAGATAAACAGTATTATAGAAGCCGCAAGTGCAAGTCTTAATATGGTACCTATGCTTCTTGGTGGAGTATTTAAAGAAACAGGTAATGCCTCTCCTGCAACTGTTCCTGCAAAAGGTAAATGGATGAATAGTGATTTAAAAAAACATGCTGAACTTTATGAAGTAGAGTTTAATTCTAATAGTTTTTTTCCTATTAATACTTTAAACTTAATGCGTGGTGCAATTGCAGCCCAACAAATGGATATTTTTGAAAAATATTCTAAAGCAATATTCACAGGGATATGGATTAAAGATTTAAACTTAGGAGATATTTTAATACTCCAAGATTACTTGGAAAAAAATGACATTGATAGCACAACATTATTTGGTTTAGCTCAATCAGATGATATAAAAACTATTTTAATACAAAACACTAAGGAAGCTGTTAATAAAGGAGTTTTTGGTGCTCCAACATTTATTGTTGATGAAGAATTAATATTTGGTCAAGATAGGTTAAATTTTTTAAAATCTGCTTTAAAAATATAAAATTTTAATCTTTTTTAAATATAAATTTAATTAGGTATTGTAAAATACATTTTGTCTTACTATTTATAAGGTATATGATTTAATTAAACTTAGTCAGTTGAGGAATAACATGGAAAAAAATTTTCAAAAACAAGCAGATTTTAAAATTGGTGCAATAGTAAAACATCGTTTGTTTTCTTTTAGAGGAGTAATCTTTGATGTTGACCCTGAATTTATGAATACTGAAGAATGGTATGCTTCTATACCAGCAGATATGAGACCTAAAAAAGACCAACCTTTTTATCATTTGTTTGCTGAAAGTGAAGAGGGTCCATATATAGCATATGTTTCTCAACAAAATTTGCTAAAAGATGATAGTCAAGAGCCATGTTTACATCCTCAAATTGATGTGATGTTTAATAATATTGGTGGAGATTATGTTTTGAAAAAAGAAAATATACATTAAAGTATTTATTTTTCTTCTTCTTTTTTCATCCATGGAGCATCCGGAGAGTTAGCATCACCTATAACACCTGAAGAACCTTCTTTATTGTTTTTAGTTTTTCTCCATTTTAAAAAATTATTTCTTGTTATCACTTTACCTATAAAATAAGCAATAAGTATGCATAATATTAAAATTAATATGCCCATAATGGGATGATAGTTCATTAAATTCTCTTTTTATATATTATCATTGAAATGACTATAATTCGAATGGAGGATAATTCAAGCTTTTTGGAGATAATGTAAAAACTTCATAACCAGATTGAGTAACACAAAGAGTATGCTCAAATTGAGCTGATAATGATTTATCCCTTGAAACAGCTGTCCATCCATCTTTAAGAATTTTTACTTCATAGTTTCCTACATTAATCATAGGTTCTATAGTAAAAAACATTCCTTCTTTTAAGATAGTGCCTTCATTTTTATTGCCATAATGTAAAACACTAGGGTTGTCATGGAATACTTTTCCTATTCCATGGCCGCAAAAGTCTCTAACTACTGAATAGCCTTTTTTTTCTGCAAAGTTTTGAATAGCGTAACCGATATCACCTAATGTTGCACCTGGTTTGACCTCCTTTATGCCTCTCCACATTGCTTCAAAAGTAGTTTCCACTAGTTTTTTTGCCTTTACTCCTGGCTGCCCAACCCAAAACATTCGGCTAGTATCTCCATGCCAGCCATCTAAAATAACAGTTATATCAATATTTATTATGTCGCCATTTATTAAAATTCTATCTCCAGGAATGCCATGACATATTACATGATTTATTGATGTACAGATTGATTTTGGGAATCCTTTGTAATTTAATGGTGCAGGAATTGCATTATTTTTAATAATATATGTATGACATTTTTGATCGAGAGTTTCTGTTGTTACTCCAGGCACGATAAATGGTGTAATATAATCAAGAACTTCTGCAGCTAGTTTTCCAGCTTTACGCATACTTATTATATTATCTTTATCGTGAATTATGATTCCGGTTTCAGGATCTATATGCATGTTTTTCCTAATAAAAAATTTACTAATTTAATAATTTAATGTTTTTACCAATATTAATTCCATTTGTATTTAAAATTGTATCGAGGCAAATAACTTCGACTCCTGCATTTAAAGCAGCTATAAATGCTTTACCATATTCCACATCTATATCTTCAGCAATTTTAAAATAACTACAGTCATTTCTTTGGATCAAATAAAGCATTATTGCTCTACCACCATCTTGAGCAACATTAGCTAACTCTTTTAAATGTTTTGTTCCTCTAGAAGTAATTCCATCTGGGAATTCTGCTACCCCTTTTTTTCTTGATAAATGAACATTTTTTATTTCTACATAGCAATTCGGTTTATTATCATCTTGTAAAAATATATCTATTTTAGAATTAACCCCATATTTTACTTCTCTTTTTAAATTTTTATAATTTAATAGTTCTTTTATTTCGTTATTATTAATAGCTTCTTGGATAATTTTATTTGGATTATGTGTGTTAACTCCCACTATAGTATTATTTTCTTGAGTTAATTCCCAAGTCCATTTGAGTTTTCTTTTAGGGTCATGGCTTTCAGAGAGCCAGGAAGTTATTCCTTCTTTTGCTACACCTGTCATTGCGCCTGTATTTGGGCAATGTGCTGTAACTAATTGGCCATTTTCAAGAATATGGTCACTAAAAAATCGTTTATAACGTTTTACAAATTTAGCTTTTATAAGATTGTTAGAGAATTTCATATTTTTATAATATATTATATTAAAGTGGTGGGTCTATAATTAATTAATATTAAAGGGAATAATATGAATAGTTTGTCTACAGCGTGTCTAATTGTAATAGGAGACGAAGTTTTATCTGGTCGTACTGAAGATAAAAATATTAATTTTATTGCCAAAAGGTGTGATAAAATAGGTGTTAATTTAGCAGCAGTTAGAATTATACCAGATGATCATAAGGTAATACAAGACGTAGTGATTGAATGTCATAATGATTTTGACTATGTTTTTACTACCGGTGGAATTGGTCCTACTCATGATGATATAACTACTGAGTGTATAGCCAAAGCCTTTAAGGTTAATATTGAGGTGAATCAGGAAGCTCTTAGAAGGTTAAAGGTTCATTATAAAAAATTAAAAGTTGTATTAAACGAATCACGTATAAAAATGGCGAAGATTCCTATAGGTGCAGAATTAATAGATAATCCTGTTTCTTCTGCTCCAGGATATATTATTAAAAATGTATATGTTTTGCCTGGTGTTCCCAAAATTTTACAAGCTATGTTTATTGGATTGGAAGATAAGATATGCGGTATAAATAATATGATATCTAAAAATATAGTAGTTCATAGTGCGGAAGGAGAAATTGCAGAATTTTTGGAAAATATTCAAAGTAAATTTAATGAGGTTAGTATTGGTTCATATCCTTATTTTAGACCACCAGATGTAGGGACTAATATAGTCTTAAGGTCATTAGATATTAATTTAATTAATAAAGCATCTCTTGCAATTTTAAAAAAATTAACTGAATATAAAATACAATTTGAAGAAAATTAATACGTTTTATTATTGGGAGAAAAAATGTCTAATACAAACTCTAATACTGTACCAGATAATCTAAAAAAACTAGAAGCTCTATATGAAAGATTAGAAAGAGACCCTAATCTAGAAAAAGCTTTTTTAGAAGATAAAACAAAGTTTTTAAAAGATCATGGGTTTAGCGAAGCAGAAGTAAATAAGTTAATAAATGATTTACAAAAAAGTAGAAATGATGCCTTAGCTTCAGTTTTAAAAGATCATGAAGCACAATTAAAGTAAAATTTTTGTCATATATGAATATGGTGTTACTCTGCAGGACTAGAACCTGCACGTCAAAAGAGGAGACATACTTTAAGGCCAATATTTGCCGTGAACTAGGAAGGTAAGCACGTAATACGTCAAGATCCGTCAATAATTGATACTTCTACGTCAAACTTTATAAGTCCCTAAAGGCAATAAGGTATTTATAATAATTTAGGAGCAATAAAAGCAAAAAAACCACCAATCAAAAATAATATTACTGAAAAAATATAAATATATTTAGTTATTATTCTTAAGTTTGCACATAATTTTGCCTCTATAGGATCAATAGGGCAGGGTGCATTTCTGTTAACCCAGCGAACAATGCCTCCAAGCAATATTAGTATACCTGCAATACTAAAGATAAAAATTTTATATTTAGATAAAATGAGCAATTGGGGGACGTTAGAAATTAGTCCTGCTAATACTGCTCCTGATCCGATGGTAACTAAGAGGGCAGGTAAGGCGCAACAAATTAAGGTCCCAAAACTGGTAAATAAGCTTATTAACGGTATAATCATATCTTTTTTAGACGTGCTCCTCATTTTTAAAGCTTTTCTCTATTTATTTCTGAAACATTATATCCGGCGTTTATGAAGAGGTCTTCTATGACATTATCTGTAATATTTGTGTCTTCTTTTAATGCAATTATTACATTTTGATTATCTAAATCTACAGTTATGCCAGCCACTTCTTCTTTTTTTAAGAAAACTTTTTGTATAGCTTGGGCACAAAAATCGCATACCATTCCTTCTACTGCGACCGTTAATAAAACACCATTAGGATCGATAGAGCCTGATTGGAGTATTATTTTCTCTTTATCCATTTCATGGTTGCCATGATCCATTTCATTGTTGTCATGATTGTGTTCTTGTGCATAAGAATTGATGCTAGTCCAAAATATAAATGTGAATAATATAGTAATGAGTTGTTTCATATTGTTTTTCCTTTTTATTTTTTAAAATCTTTTTATATAATTGAATGAAAGTTTTTTATTATTATTCATACCTAACTCCAATAGATGAGTTTCATAAAAAAACCTAACTATTGGGCTATAAGTAATAGAATCTTTATTTTCTGGGTTATGTGATGCTTCGAACATTAACCAAGTATGAACATCTCCATAATTGCCTATATAGGGTGCAATTCCAATTTTTGCTTTTTGTGAAAAGTGTGTATCTATTTTTCCTGCAATAAAAACTCTATTTTCATAAGAAGTAAAATACCTTCTTGTTTCCCAATCAGCACTAATCCCAAAATATCCAGCATACTTAAGTTTAGATTCGTAACTCTCAAAATCTGTATGTAAGATTCCTATTCCTTTTTTTGTATAAAAATTTGCTTGAGAATGTTTTTTATTCCATCGCTTAATTAAGTGATTATAATGCACAGTATGGACTGTGTATTTTTTAGATTTAGAGTATTCTATTTTATAACCAAGAGACTTATTGAAAGTAGGGGAGTAATGAAGGTGAGCTGAGTTAATTTCAGGATTATTTTTAGTCATAAAAGTCCAGCCTTCAGGATAAGATACGGGTCTTGCAAAACAAACACTATTAAATAATAAAATAGATAATAGTAAAATTTTTATAAGCATATTTTATTTACTTTCTGAATAATATAGGTAGTGTAATGTATACCCTAACGTTAATGTCAAACTATAAAGGAGTTATTATGAAAATTAGCGAAATAGCTAAAGAAACTGGACTAACAGTTAGGGCTGTAAGGTATTACGAAGAGCTTAATTTAATTAAGTCTGATAGACTTGATAATAATTATAGAGATTATGATAAAGAAGCTTTATTTAAAGTAAGTTTTATATCTAGAGCAAGGAAACTTGGATTTTCTGTTGATGAATGTTCTTCTTTAATAAAGTTATTTAATGACAATAACCGACATAGTTCAGAAGTTATTAAAATTGCAAAGATTAAAAGAAATAAATTAAATGACCAGATTGAAGAATTACAAGATTTAAAAAAATCATTAGATTGGTTAATTAAAAAATGTCCGGGAGATGATAAGCCTAATTGTCCTATTTTAGATGAATTATCTAGTTAAAAATAAAATAATTATTATTTGTTAGGATGGTGCCCTCAGCAGGACTTGAACCTGCACGCCAAAAGAGGCCACGGATTTTAAGTCCGTTATGTCTACCAATTCCATCATGAGGGCTTATTTATTTATATTTTTTTCCTATTAAAATTGTTGCTCCTTCTGCAGAAGTTTTTTCTGAATGTTGTTGTTTCGCATCTACAGCAAGATAATCACCAGGATTACAAATATGATTTATTTTTGTATCATTTACAATAAATTGGCCTTTTATGACACACGCATAGGCACTAAAATCATGGGTATGAACATCAGTATTTAAGTTAGGTTCAATTTCTTTCAGTATAATATCTGAATATCCTAGATCAGAGATTTTTTTTACTTCATTATTATAAGATTCTAATAAATTATTTTTCATATTTAATCCTTCTCCCTTATATAATATTTTATACCAACTTGTTATTAATGGTGCCGACTGCCGGGATCGAACTGGCCACCTGATGATTACAAATCAACTGCTCTACCAAATGAGCTAAGTCGGCATTATTATTAATAATGGCCTTAGTATAAAAATATCATACTATCTTTTATACAAAAATCATAAAAATACAAGGTGCATATGATTTTTTTTAAGTTCTATTAATTTCATATAATGTAATTGCTAAAGCGACTGATACATTAAGACTTTCAATAGAGCGTGTAATATTAATTTTTGCTGTAAAATCACAATTATTTTTTACAAGGTCACGTAATCCTTTTCCTTCGCTTCCCATTACAATTCCAATGTTTTCAGAGAATATCTCTGTATTCTCAGATAATTCTTTTAAAGTTTTATCAGCTAGGGTTTCTAAACCTATAGTCCAAAAATTATATTTTTTTAGTTTATTTATAGTTTGCGCTAGGTTTGCAACTCTAAATAAAGGCATAAATTCTAGAGCACCTACCGCTGCTTTTGCCATTATAGAGTTTTCATTTGGAGAATTTTTTTCTAAAGTAATGATTCCTGTAGCGGAGAAAGCACTTGCTGATCTAATTATAGCTCCAATATTTTGAGCATCAGTAATTTGATCTAGTATAATAAAGGTTTGTTTTTTATCTTTACTATTTTCTAAATAATTATTTAAATTATTTTTTTCTAAAGGCTTTACTAATAATGCTATTCCTTGATGTGTATTAGAATTATCTGTTAATTTAGATATTTCTGACCTCATCATTATATCAGTCTTGATTTGTAAACCATTTAATTCAATTATAGAAAAGTTTTCTTTAGTTATGATAAGACGATATTTGATTCTTTTAGAATTTTTAAGTGCAGATTCTACAGCGTGTTTTCCGATAATCCAATAATTATGGTTGTTATTCTTAGTCTTTTTATTATCCATGTTTATCTTTTTATTTTTATAATTTTAATGAGTACTTTTGTAATTATACCTTACAGAGTTTAATGCACAATCAATTAAATTTTTTATTTAGTGATCCATTCTTATTTATATTATGTACACAATACGGTTAAATTTTAATTATAAATATTATAATTAATCTTTAACTAATTTTTTTTAAATATATCACTTTTTAAGGGGAACATAATGAAAGTATTAAAGGGCTTATTTATAGCCATGTTTTTTTCTATATCAATAGCTAGTGCAGGTCATCATGAAGAAGAAAACTCATACATGCTGCAGGCATTAGAAAAAACAGGACAACATACTATACTAATATCAGCGATAAAGGCTGCAGGTTTAGAGAAATTATTCACTGAGCAAAGTAAGGTTCCAAGAACTTTATATGCTCCAAATGATGAGGCCTTTAAAAAATTACCAGAGGCTTTGAGCGATGAGTTTTTTGTAAAAAATAATAAAAAAGCTATTAGAAAGCTTCTACTTAATCATGTATTTGCAGGAGCACATTCTGGAGATAACGTTAAATCTTCAGGAACATTAACTGTAAATCTAGATGGGAAAATTCTAAAGATTTATCAAGGAGACGATTTATATGTTAAAGATATGGTGATTACTGAAAATGATATTTCAGTTGATAATGGTGTTATCCATTCAATTGAATGTGTCATGTTCGTTCAGCCAAGCGTTGAAGATAGCAGGCTTGATTTGGAAACTAGAAATAAGTTTTCCATGACTTCTTGCTGCATGAAAAGTGCTTTAGAAGTTGAAGCTTTTTTATCTGACGTTAAATAAAGTTTAATCTAGAATGGCTAGATTATGTTCTAGCCATTCTAGATTATTAGATTTCTGTTTTTGATTGTAATTTAATAAAATATTCAGCATCTATTATAACTAAAGGTTTTTTATTATTAATTTTTATTACTACTAAAGGCTCTAAATTGTTAGAATTAACGACAGCCTGTTCATATGCATCCAGTAAATATTTCATTCTTTCCTGATTTTTACATTCTATTGAATATGGAAATACTTCTTTAGCTTTATCTGAAAGTTGAACGTCTTCACCAGGTCTTCCCATTCTAATAGATAGGACATCTTTGTTCGATAAAATAGGAAAATATTTTAATATTAAATTACAAACATGTTTTTGTAATCTTTTGCCTTTTGCTTTTCTTGTTGCAGTATTCATTATTATTCCAATGCTAATATTACTAGAATGTAATAAAGTTATACTAAAAATAACTTTTTATATATTTGAAATTTAAAAAGTATTTGATATGATATCGTTTATTTGATTTTAAGAGTTATGGAAAGACCGTAATATGGACTTTAATCTAAATGAACAACAACGTGCGCTAACAGAAACAGTTAGAAAATTTGCAAAAAAAGAACTTCCTGATATAGCGAATGAAATTGAAAAAAATGATAAACCGCCTGGAAGGGATGTATTAAAACGATTTGCAGAATTAGGTTTTTTAGGTGTTAATCTTCCTACAGAATTTGGTGGGGCAGGCCTTAGTCATTTTGATGCTGTTTTAGTATTGGAGGAAATAGCTAAAATCTCAATAGCCGTAGCTTTTCCTATATTTGAATCTAGCTTTGGTCCTGCACTAGCTATTTCTAGCTTTGCGCCAATAGAGCTTAAAAATAATATTTTACCAAAAGTATGCAGTGGAGACATGGTAATAGCTGTTTCTATGTCAGAACCAAATGCAGGATCAGCACTTACAGACTTAGTCACAAAAGCTGACGTCAAGCAGGACAAAGTAATTTTAAATGGACAAAAAAGATGGTGCTCTGGAGCAGGTCATGCTGATGCTTATGTTGTTTATAGCCGAATGTCTGAAGAAAAAGGAGCAAAAGGAATAGGGGCTGTTTTATTAGAAAAAAACACAAAAGGATTTTCTTTTGGAAAACCAGAAAATCATATGGGCTTCAGAGGAGTTCCAAGTGCGGACATGTATTTTGATAATGTAGAAATTCCCTTAAAAAATATTATTGTTCCTGCTGGAGGATTTAAAAAATTAATGGAAGCATTTGATTTAGAGAGATGTGGTAATACAACTATGAGTTTAGCTTGTGCTCAATCATCTTATGACTATGTTCTAAATTATGTCCAAGACAGAAAGCAATTTGGGAAACCTATTATTGATTTTCAAGCTGTTCAATTACAGTTGGCAGAAATAAAGATGAAGCTTGATGCGTCTAGATTGTTACTTTATAGAGCTGTTGTAAATGCAGATAAAGATTTGCCATCCATAGCAGAGAGCTCAATAGCAAAATGTTTTGCAAATGAAATAGCTAGAGAAGTAACAGGAAAATGTGTTCAATTAATGGGAGGCTACGGTTATTCTAAGGAATATCCTATAGAGCAAAAGATGCGAGATGCTTGGGGATGGGGAATAGCAGGTGGCTCTATAGATATTCAAAAAACTAATATAGCATCTGCTTTAATAGGAAGACGTTTTAATCAAAGAAATTAATATATAAGGATCATATTATGAGCCAAGTTTTGCCTTTAGAGGGGGTTAAGGTTTTAGATTTAACAACTGTAATTATGGGCCCTTTTACAACTCAAGTTTTAGGTGATTTTGGAGCTGATATTATTAAAATTGAAGATCCAGATGGAGATATGACAAGAGATATTGGACCAAGTAAAACATCTAAAATGTCTTCTATGTTTCTTGGTGTTAACCGAAATAAAAGAAGTTTAGTCTTAAATTTGAAAAAACCTGAAGCAAAAGTAGCTCTTTGGAAATTAATAGAAGGTGCTGATATTATCGTCCATAATATTCGACCTCAAAAAATAGCAGCTTTGGGCTTTGACCCAGATACAGTTTTATCTAAAAACCCAAAAATTATTTATGTTGGTCTTCATGGTTATAGAGAAGATGGTCCTTACGGAGGGTTACCTGCTTTTGACGATGTTATTCAAGGGCAATCTGGTATTGCAGGTGCATTTGAGACAAGAGATGGAAAGGCTTCATTAGTGCCTACTGTGATGGCCGATAAAAGTGTTGGACTTATGGCGAGCACAGGTTTGTTAGCGGCCTATATTCAGAGATTAAAAACAGGAAAGGGCAGCTATTTAGAAGTTTCTATGTTTGAAGGTATGGTGGGGTATACATTAATAGAGCATCATTATGGTGCGACATTTGTGCCTCCTTTAGATCAAATTGGTTATCCTAGGGCATTATCTTCAAATAGAAAACCTTATAAATCTGCAGATGGATATATTTGTATCTTGCCATATACTAATCAACAATGGATTAATTTTTTCAAGATTATTAAAAGACCAGAATTACTAAAGGATAAACGCTATTCATCTGTAAAAGAACGCTCTAAAGATATTAATTTTTTATATGAAATTGTTGGTCAAAGCGTTATAAATAAAACAAATAAAGAATGGGCTGAGTTGCTAAAAAAGTATGAAATCCCTCATGGCTTAGTAAATAGATTAGAGGATTTAAAAGATGATCCGCATTTAAAAGAATTAAATTTCTTTAGACCTTATAATCATCCCACTGAAGGAGCTTTAGAAGTACCAGATTCTGCTTTTAGGTTCAATAGAGAGTCTTTACCAGTTAGAAGGCACCAGCCAAAATTAGGAGAGCACTCTAATGATATTCTAAAAGAAGCAGGCTTTAAAGATGATGAAATTATTAAAATATTAAATAATTAGGTATATGTAATAATTACCATTAAATTATAATAACAATATAGGTAGATATATTAATTTTATTTATCATAATTATTATATGTAATTATTAATGATGGTTTGGGATAGTTAATGGAAGACAATATAAAGGCTGAATACCCTGAAGAGTATAAAAAAATAAAAAGTTTAGGTTATGAGACTGTAGAGAAAAGGAAAATATTACCTAATTTGGACACAGGCATTCATTTTCATCCATTTACTGCCTGTATGATTATATTAGAAGGTTCTATTGTATTAAATGAGGATTCTAACAAGGTTATTTTAAACCAGGGTGATTTTATATCAGTGGATGGAAATAAAAAGCATGATGAAAAAACGGATATAAGGGGGGCAACTGTACTTTATGGAAAAAAGTTTAGTGGAAATAAGCGTAACTTAGCTCTAGTAGAGGATAGTTTAAATACATTATATTTAGGAGATAATAATAAAGTAATATCTTTAATTACAAAGTCTCCCGTTTCACATATTTTATATCTTACATTATATAAACAATTCTATTCAGAAATTTGGCATAGGCAGGAAGATATTTTAAATTTAATACCTAAAAAATATGGTAGTAGAAGTACTGTTATAAATCTTATTAATGATGGGGTTGATCGAGAGTATATTATAAAAAAAACAACTCGTTCTGATAAAAGATCAGTTTATTATGAGTTAGAGAAAGAGATTTTTCAAGAGATTGAAGAGTGGGTTCAAAGTAGAGAATTAAAATTACGAGAAATGTTTAAAACTTAGTCATTATTTTTAAGTTGCTTACAATAAATTATCTGTATATATAATTGAGATTAATGAGAAGATAAAGAGCCAGAAGTATCATGAAACTTTGTTGTAAGTGTTAAAAACCTACTAAAAGCTCTGTAATTAGCGCTGGAGGGATGGCCGAGTGGTTAAAGGCGGCAGACTGTAAATCTGTTCTCGTATGAGTACGAAGGTTCGAATCCTTCTCCCTCCACCATACTACATAAAGCTTTCCAGCAATTAGATAAATTATACAGCTTCCTAAAAACCTCTATAATCTTGCATAATTTGTGTCATACGTGTAGCATGGGATATGTTTACCAGTTCAGATATAGCAAAATGTAAGGCATTAAAACATCCTAGTTCGCATAGAAATGGTGTTATTCAAGCAGTAAGAAACAGAGATTCTAGCCTTTCATTCGTGTTTAAGAAGAGAATAAAAGGTACAAAACGTAACCCTTTAGGTTTATTAATTACCAAGTCTAAACAAGATTCAGAAATAGATCTAAATTATATAAATGAAATAGCTATTAAGTGGACACGTATATGCGATTCAGGAATGCACCCTAAAGAGTTTCAGGTAGAACTGGAAAACATAGAGGTTAAAGAAAAAAAAATAGCAGAGAATAAGGAAAGAACATTTGAATGGGTATTTAATAAATATAACCAAAGAAAACAAGACAATGGACAAAATACTGAAAGCACACTCAAGGACAGAATAAAATCTATTAACACGATCTGTCCAGATTGGATGGGCATAGCTTTCACCTCAATTAACTATGAGGTAGTTTATGATAGGTTTAATCAACACGCATCACAACGCAACTATAGAGGTTCTAAAGGTAGTAGAGGAGCATCTAATACGTGGGCTAGATATATGAAAGCTATCTGGACAAATGCTATTAAATTTAAATACGTAGAAGACAACCCATTTATTTTATTGGAAGAGGAAATGGGAGGATTTCAATCTGGAGAGGAAGAGCATAATTATCTGCTTCCTTCAGAAACTAGTTCAATAATAGATAAAATGAGAAACGTATCTAAATATTATAATATTCAATATGGTAGATCTACACAATTGTGGGCATGTGTTCTTTTACTTCTTACAGGATTAAGGTTATCAGAAGTACTATCTTTAAAATGGAGCAATGTTTATTTAAAAGCTGATGTACCTCATTTTGTTTTCCCATTAGGTACAAGAAAACAACGTAAAATTTTATATGCTGTACCTATTGTTAGTATTATTAAAAGTGTTTTTAATGCTCAACAAAAAGTAAGAGTGAATGACTATGTTTTTCCATCGTATAAGAACAAGGATAGCTATATAAGAGATGTTGATTATGCACTAAAACTTTTAGCACCATCTTCTTTAAACACTAGCTCCAATATTATAATGGGAGATATTAAAAGAGTTAAAACATTTACTGCTAAAACTTTAAGAAGAACTTGGACACAAATAGGAGTAAGTTTAGGTTATGATTTAACTATATTAAATTATATTACAGGAAGAAGTTCTAATCTTAAAACAACTACAGCTATAGGAAAATACATCTCACCAAATTTAGATACAGCAGTTCCTTATTTTGATAAAATCATTATGGCATTAATTGAGGGATCTGATGTATTAGGAGATATGATGGTAAATAATCCAGATAAGAGCATCATTAAACATTAGTATACAACTGCATATTAATACCACCTACAAGCTACTGAAGGTACGTTTCTGAGCCCCAAATATACAATTAGAAATGTTTAGAAGTCTAATATCTCTTTAAGTACATATTTTATATAAAGGTTGATTGGACAGTAGATTCTGATACGATTAGTTCCCTTTAACTTTTGGTATTAGTATAGTATGAAAAAGAACTTCAAGAATTTTATAAATAATTACAGAGAGCTTGATCTTAACCTTACTGTAACTAATAGTGAGTCACTATCTTCATTAGTTGACCACTTATACAAAAAGTTAAGATGTGATCACAAGAATGTAGAAAAGAAAAAGAATCACCTCAAAATTCTTATTGTTAATTTATATAATAATTATTGTCTTGATCAGACCAGATTTACTGGTATCTATAGAAGTTCTAATAGATATAACACTTCCTCTAGGTACAATGGCAACAATGTATCCAGAGGGATAATAGATATTATAGAACTGTTGGTAGATAATGGTTACATGGAATATGACAAAGGAGTTTATGCTAGAGAATCTAGTGCTACATCATACATCTCAAGAAATAAATTAACAGATAAATTATTATATTTGATTAAGAAATATAAGATTAATGAATCAGCTATAGAACTCCTTCCAAATACTGAGTGCATTATAATACAAATCAAAGACGAAAATGGTAAAAGAAAAGTAGAGTATACTGATACAGAAAGTATAAAGAAATATAGAGCTATTCTTACTGATTATAATAACCTCCTCAGAGAGAGCCACATTGACATATATGAGATACCAAGTAGGCAAGGAATAATAATTGGTAAGTCAGAAAATCCAGTAGCTATTACTCAGCGAGAAAAGTTTGTGAGAAGGATTTTTAACCATGAAGGTTTAAATCTTGGTGGGAGATACTATGGGGGATGGTGGCAAAGATTAAGTTCTGAGTGGCGTAGGAAAATCTCTATCAATAATGCTCCTACAGTTGAGCTAGATTATTCAGGAGTACATCTACGTATACTATACGATCAACATGGACTGAGTGTGCCTCGAGGCGATGTATATGACCTTCGTGAGATAGGTTATCACACAATATATAAAAAATATTCAAATGAAGAAGTGCGACCTGTATTAAAATTATTATTATTAATAATGCTTAACGCAGATAGTGAAGCTAAAGCGATCAGAGCTTTTAGGTGGGAGCTACAAGATGATGACAACAACTATCCTACTGACCTAGATATACCCTTATTGATAAGTAAATTTTCTCAGCTCCATTATCAACTCAGAGATAAGAAATTATTCTATACTGGTGTGGGTAAAGAACTTGCCAGAAAAGATTCTGAAATTGCAACAGATGTGATTGAACACTTCACGAATAAACAAATTCCAATTCTTTCAATACATGACAGTTTTATTATCGATCTCAGGCATTTAAAGGAATTAAAGGAAGTGATGGAAGAAAAATATAAAAAGATAATAAAACCAAATGCAGATGTAAAAGTTAAAGTCCCTTTCATTCAAAAGTATCTGCAAATGTGGGATGAGAAGACAAATCCATACTCATATAGAATAGGAAAAAAAGTAACATCTGTAAGTAATATTGTTGTACCTTACCATATGGGTACTGGTGAAGAGGTGATCTCTATGAATAGACCTCTATCAAAATTAGGAGTGGAAAGTCAGAAGAGATATATTAATTTCTCAGTAAGAGATGAATTTAGAAGAGTAAAGAATTACTACAAGACTCACTAGCTATAGGGTATAACTTTTCGTATCAGTATAGTATAAGAGGTATATAAGGTACAGAAGGTCTTTGTGTTGTTGTTATCATTATTATGATCATAAATAACAATCACAAAATATCTATTTGAGGCTCTAAAATACTTGAAAGAAAAGGAAAACAATAAATGAAACAATTATTGTTTATAATAGTTGGTTCGTTTGATAAGCAATAATTACCATGTTAATGTTTAAAAATGGCAACATTTGATTTCTAATCATAAACTGATTCTAAGAATCATATAAGCACCATTAGAATCTCCTGATTCCTAATGATACTCCAGAATCTTTGCATGGATTCTACCCCTGTTTCTGATTCCTATAGGTATATATATCTACCACCACCACCATCATCTCCATAACTCCAGATATTGTAGTTATGGCTCTATTTGTGGTAGAGTTTATGTATGGCATTAAGTAAAAATAATAAGTACCAACTTGAACTTGAAAAAGAGCTAATAAGGCATAAGTGCATTTTACTTTTGGTAGATCAAACAAAAAAATTTTATCTTACAATTTTTGGCTTCTTCTTATTAATACTCTTAGACCTAATCTTGTTAGTTATAATAGGAATGAATATAGAACTAATTTATGATAGCATAATTAGTAGAGGAAAATATATTATATCCCTAATAGAGTTTAAGTTTTCTACAATATTTGTATTAATTTTTGAAATTATTATTCAGTTTTGGTTTTTATTCGTTGCAATTTTAGTTTTTACATTTTTATTTGCTATTAATACACAAACTTATCAAAGCCTGATAAAAACTAGAGATAATGCTAAAACACTTTTAGGTATATATTTTAATCAGGGCTTTCTAAGGCGTCTAATTGGAGGCAATATGTTTTTTGAAGGAAAAAAAGCTCTAAAAGTAAATTCTAAAGATATTTTTATTGAATGGACTAATGAATATGATAAGCCATTTAAAAAGATGTTAGAAAATAGCCTTAAAAAAGTATTTCTTTTTAATGCGTATGAAAAAATATGCAAATCTTTTACACCTCCACTTTCATTTTATAAAAAAGTTCCAGGTAAAAAAGATAAAATACATTTTATGGGCAATCCATCAAAAAAAGGGATAGCTAATTCAGCAGGGTTGATGGTTAATTATAAATATCAAATGGATAATTTAGAAAAAAATCATGAACAGTACTTTTCAAGAGAGGTAATTGCTTCTTCTAAATCTTTATTATCAAAATTTAATAAAGTTAAAAAGTCTTAAAATTTTTAGACAACGCCTGCTCCAGTATTTGTAAAGATCTCTTTAATTTGTTAGAGCTTTATTATATATTTTAAATTTTTGATAAAGAGGCAACATGATTATTAATTATATTCTTTTTATTTTTTGTCCTATAATCTGTATTATATTTCATTGCTCAATAATATTGTCTATCAAGCTTTTATTCAAAAATTTAAATTATGTTAATCTTTTTTTAATTACTTTAATACTATTTTTATCTCATATCGCTCATAATATATTATACGCATTTTATTATCAGTACTTAGTAAATACTAGCACAAATATAAATATTATTATTAATAAAGCTAACGTAACTTTTATCGATTTTATTTATTTTTCATTCAGTAACTATACAACTTTAGGTATGGGAGATATTTTTATTACAGGAGATGCTCGTTTAGCAGCAGCCATAGAATCTTTATTAGGGTTAATACTAATAGCTTGGTCAGCATCTGTAACTTATTATTACTTAACTTATAAAACTTATCCCAAAAAAAATAATTAAATGAATAAAATGGTAGCTATATATAAAAAAATTAATTTATAAATATGACAAAAATTTTATAAATGTAATAAATTATTTATATTATTTAATGATAAAATTTTATATGACTTTTTACTTACTGATATCATATTTTTTTCACAGAGCATTTTAAGAGATCTAGACACATGCACAGCTGTCAAACCTAATATATCAGCAATATCTTCTTGGCTTAATGGAATTTTAATATCTTTTCCTATTACATTTGAATCGTTATATTTATAAACTTTTTTAGCAAGGTTATAAATTAAAAAACATATTCTTGATTGCGAGTTTGTTTTACCTATCGAAGTTAAAAAACTAGACATATTTTCTATATTTAAAGTAAGCTTTTTAATTATTTTAGAAGATACAGTTGGGGTTTTATTTACAAAACTTAATAAAAACTCCTTATCATACGTACAGCACTTTAAATCTGTTACTGCTACGAATGTTGACTTAGTTAAGAAATTATTATCCAGATTAAAACCTATAAAATCTCCAGGTGTAAAGATATTAACTATACTCCTCTGACCATCTGGTAATAATCTGTACTCCATTACCCATCCACTTATAATAGTCATTACTTTATGAAGCTTTGAACCATTAAAGAATATAATCTCTTTTCTCTTATAAAATATTTCATTCTTTTTGTATGAATTTATTGCTTCAATATCTACATTTTTAACTTCATCGACACATACACAATCATTTAAAACTGGGCAAATTTTACAACGATCTAATTTATTAACTGTTTTTAACATATTTAAAACTTAACACATATTATATCAAATCTGTTATATTATCTTATCTATATTAACTTAATCTTCAAGAAAAGAAGCCCATAGAAAAACACCTATAAACACTGCAAAGGCTATAATTACTATGAACAGATATAACTGCATAAACTACTCCTTATTATTATCTTCCTGAAAACAACCTGTATCATTTTTAAAGCATGCTTTACACTTTTTTGATGGCTCACAATTCAAAAGAGAATTATTATTATTTAACTTATTAATTAAATCATCTATCACTCTAATAGCGTGTTTTTTTTGAAAATTATTCTCAAAATGCAATAATAAGTTTGTAACCATTCTTCGTGCTGAATACTCATCTATTTTTTTTTCTTTTGCTGATAAATAAGTAGCTATAAGTACCTTATAATGCTTATCTATAGATTTATCTTCCATAATCAAAAACCTCAATAAATAATAATATTTTAAAACAAAATTTAAAAAAAAACATAACTTAAGTTAAGTTATGTTTTATTATTTTTAACAAACTATTTTTATTAAAAATCCAGAAAATTAAAGATAGTTTAGATATATAAAGATACTAGTATTCTAGAATTGATGATAATTTTTTACATATTTTTTCTATTATTGCTTTAATTGATGTAGGTTAATTTTCTTATATTTATTGTTTGTTATATTAAAGTTTCCAATTAACAGGAGTAAACATTTTATGATAAAAATACTTTTCGTATTTTCTTCTTTATTTTTATTTAACTTTACATCAATAAGTTACAGTAATGACTGTGAAAAAAATGATGGTTGTCTAGCAGATATAGCAATTAAAAATGCCCAAGAAAATAGAATTAAAGACTCTTCATCTGAACTTTTTAGTTGTATGTTATCACATTGGCATGCTGAAATAAATATTAGTAAAAGTAAAATAAATGAAAATATTGAAGCTTATAATGTATTTGGTTATGAGAGGTTCCTCGCATGTTACAGATCTGTTGCTGGTCATGGAGCAGCTGGAGAAATTGGAGTAGATACAGAAAAACGAAAAGTTGCTAATGGAACTAGATTTAGAGCAGAAGTACTTTGCAAGTCTAATGTTTGTGAAACAGCTTGGATAGATAAAGATTGTTGCTATGATTTAGATTTAGTTAAATATTAATTTATATGGAAACAAAATATTTTTATAACACAAATTATAAAACCTAGATTCATCGCGATCAAATCTCGTCTTGCTCACCTTCTTCTACCCATTTCTCATATTCAACGCGCACCTTATCAGACGGGGGGTAAAGCCCTGGCAAAGAAGCACCCTTTGCCAATTTTCTATTGACCCAACCTTCAATATGATCTTGTTTAAGACCAGCCTCGGCCACCTCCTTAGCAAACGCGGCGGGAATGGCAACAGTTCCTTCGACATCGCCAACTATGATATCACCAGGAAATATAGGAACACCCCCACACGTAACCACGCACTGGTTATCAACAAGCATGAGCTTTGAGAAACTTGGAGGTGCAGCAAACGCAGTGCTGCAAACTGGCATACCAAGTGTACGTATCTCAGGAATATCGCGCATACCACCATCTGTAACTGCTGCCTCAACACCACGTACCTTAAGCCGCATCAAAAGATTACCACCCAACATCCCTACATCATTACGGGCATTTGCATCAATGATCATTACTGCACCTGCAGGAATTTTCTCAATAATTGGTGTCATTTGATTTTTAGGGTGATCTAGATATTGCTGTGAGTGCAAGTCCTCGCGCAAAGGTACGTAGCGCAAGGTAAAGGCAGGTCCGGCAAACCGACCTAGGCTCGTGTCAATCGGTAATACCCTACGGAGTGATACATTGTTTAGCCCATAATTACTCATTAACTGAGTCGTAATAGTTGGTGTCGAAACCTGTTTTAGCTTGTCCAAAACGGATTTTGTAACGTGAGAATATTTCTTTGTTGCCATGAAGCTAGACTCCCTAGAGTTAATTAAATAATACTATGTAAACTATTCAACCATTATAGTTGGTGTTGGAACAGTCTTTATCTTTTAAGAAAATTAAACTAGTTAATTTTTAACGTTTCTTAAATGTTATATGATCAATCTTTGACTTTAAATCTAGAATTTGAAAACAACTCCCGTCTTCTGACATCATTCTAATATTGCAATCTTCAGGTTTTACTTTTAATGCATTTATTACATTCATATATTTGCAGACACCTTTATTAACTATTAGCCTTCGTTCATTATATGAACGTCAATTAAATTATCTTGCTATTATAATAATTCCAGTAAAAATAAAAATAACGCCTATCCAGTAAGACCATG
>ENA-OREN01000617-OREN01000617.1-marine-metagenome-genome-assembly--contig:-NODE-617-length-48935-cov-11.302878_pt1 | contig 48935 bp, 43 predicted proteins | sample MGYA00248624_ERZ508555 | MGnify/ENA primary metagenome ERZ508555 (study PRJEB26222, sample SAMN06267773) | marine metagenome | isolation source: Saanich Inlet, British Columbia, Canada | place... | reverse complement strand
GGCAGTACCATTACGCATACCGGCACCTGCTGTGCCTCCACCGTATAAAGCCGAACCTTGAGCCATCAAAGACCCAATTGACAAGGCCAATACGGAGGTTATCGCTACTATTTTTTTGTTTATCATTATCATTACTCCTTATGACCTAAAAGCGTTTCGCAAATTCGTCTTCGGTGACCATTGCAAACTTAAGGACCTTGGTTCCAAGGGATCCCATATCAATATGAATGATATAAACACCGGAGGCTAGAGGAAAGTTATCAGCATTTCTCATATCCCACTGCTGATACTGAGTTGTCGTTGATTTCTTAAAATTAGAAACCATCGTACCTGCCATGTTGAATACTCTAAAAGTAACCTCGCCTGAAGTTGGCAAATGATTGAATGTTACATATTTAGGCAGGGGTAACACTGAGTCCGTACCCTCAAGATCATGGTATCCCATGTAAGGATTTGGATAAACGTTAACTTTCTGCACATCATCAGCTACACTCGTTGCGGCAACTTGTGGCGCTGTAATTGTAAACTCATCATTAAGTTGGTTCGTTTTATTTGTGATAATTCTAACGACAGTACCTTTTTCCATTCCGGTATTCAAACCACCTTCACCAGTACTTGCATCAATTGTGCCATCAGATACATCATCTAAATTCCAAACAAACCATACATTACGACCCATTAGCTCTGGGCCATAATTAGTACCATAATAGTCTCCACCATCAGTATAGTTACCATTGGCATCTGGAGCACCTTCACCAGCTGCAATCGAAGCAGCTACCCATGCTAGGTATCCAGCTTCACCCGGTGAAGTATCTTCAGGAAGACGTGGATAAATCCAGTCTGTATATGGATCATTCGCACCACCAGAACCAGGACTATCATTTGGATGCAAGCCAAAAGCTTCATTTTCATCAAAGTCATAGAACCATGGACAATATCTAAAGTCTAAGGTTTTATTCCAAACCTCAAAACCAACTTTAACTAATGAACCGGATGTATACGCGGCGTAAGCCCAGTTATCATCATCCCAAGTCCAACGATATTCAATATCGTTAGGAATGAGGTACTTCCAACCACTACCACGGATTATTCTACTAATCATAGTATCATAGCTACCTGATGAGGAGCCACCACCATGGAAGAACCATCCATAGCCATCAGATTGGTTAACACGACCAGTATAAGCAGTTGGGAAACCGCCCCAGTCTTGAGAACCTTGACACGGTACTTCTTCAGTACAACTGCCATCACCATTGGCCACTACTAAAAAGTTCTTAAACGCATTTGGTGGTCCAGTTACTTTAAACTCTAAACCATCTGCTGCTGGGAAACCAGGATCAGCAAAAGTTGAACCTTGCTGATAACCAGTAAGTAGCTGTGAACCAGTATTAGTATCTGTAACATTCCATAATAAACTACCTTTTGTTGCAGAACCTGTTACGGTATCTTCTTCAAAAGTAACTTTATAATCATGACCAGTTACCACGCCTGGATCAAAAACTTGAACACGGCCTTGGCCGTCACTAGTTCCAGCACTATGCGTCATATCAAAATAATCGCCTGAGTCTACAGTATATGCTGTACCTGGGTCTGCCTTCTTAGGATAAACAGTTACAACAGTCATTGATGATTCAAGAGATTTAAAAGGTGAATTTGCATTATCCGGTAAATATGAATATGCACTTACACCAAAATAATAAGGTCTATCGTTAGTGATAGGACGATTTCTAAGTTTATCGTTTTTAATCACAACTACACGACTAATTCCATTATCACTACCCACGTGAGCAGGCTTTTCAAGAATTAAACCCGTTGCTGGGTCCACTTCTTTTTCCGTAATAACAAGAACACCATTAGCTACGTCAAACTGATTGATGAGAACACCATCAGAACCTGCAGCTAAACCATTTGGCAGTTGATAAACTTTATAACCTTCAAACACAAATCCTTTATTAACAGGATTCTCTGTATTTGCATACGCTGAAGTTTCTGCCCAGTTAAGAGTAATATACCCGTCGCCTTCAAATGCAGATACACTTGGCGCCTTTGGAGGCGTTGGAAGTGCAAAATCATTATCATATGCGAACTGTGCAAAAATATCATTGTATTTCAATACAGTGACTGAAGAAAGGTTGTCTCCACCCATTCCACCAATGAGACCAAGAACAACATCTTGTGTATCACCTACGACCATTTCAAATGGTCCCGTGTTCATCACAAGACGACGATCACCTGGAGGAAGGACAATTCCATCGATCCAACCGGTACCTGTTGGTGGGTCACCAGACATAACAAATTTCTCAGCTAATCCAGTTAGTGGATCAACGAAAGGTAATTGTGTTGGATACTCAGGTCTAGGTAAATAACCTTCCATTAGGTTGAACCACTGCAATGTTCCCACATATACCCTAGTACTAGGGTCACTCACAGAAGAACCAGCCGCAAAATATACGAAACTGGTCATACCTAATGTGGTTTCTTTTGTGCCATCACCATCTGTATCTACTTTAGGTCCTTCAAGGAAGTCATATCCTGCAGCAGGTACCGGACTACCATAAGAACTAAAGAACTGGTCGTCAAATGTATTACCATTATAAACATAACCAAGACTTAAGTCCACATCGGAACCAACATAGTCATCAGTATATGTACCCAAGTCAGGGTCAGACCACTGTGTAAAATATAGAGTGTCTAACTTCGCATCTGCAGGTCCACCAGGAAGACCAACATAGTTGATCCTAGCTCTTTTGAACATCATGCTAGATAGCGGGTTAGAAAATGGGAAATCATATCCCCATAAAGTAATTTGAATTTCAAATCCAATTGGAGGGGATCCCCAACCACCTTCAGATACACTTACCGGTATTCCACTTTCGGTGTATTCATCAGGTAGATCGTTTGCTACTGTCCAGATCGTTTGATCTGCACCAGGAATACCAGGGACATCACCAACCCAGGCTGCATTTTCAGCATCCCAAGTTCCAGGAGTGTAGACTCCGTCACCATTGACATCATCGAAAGGCGCACCCTCATCCGCTGGCCAGTTCAACCAATCCTTTTCATACTGAGCTTTACCCGCAGCAATTTGTGCTTCGGTTACATCAGCAGGCTCGATATTCTTAATAATCGCAATATCATTCATTAGATTAGCTGTGTTCCAGTTCAATCTAACACGATAGATCTGTTGATCACGATAATTTTCAGAGTACTTTGTGGCAAGGATCTTGCCATCAGCATCTCTTAAAACTTTACCTGCTTTAAGACCCGTGTTATACATGGAACCATTCACACGAATTCGAGGAGTTCCACCGCCAGAGCCATCTGTTAAGAGGGCACCGGAAGCATCCACACCATATTTATCACTTACCTTGGCTCCCCATAGAATTCCCTCTGCAAAGATAACACTTCCCATCCCGATAGGATAGTTTCCGGCTGAGCCGTGTGAAGTACCATTCCATGCGAAGAAACCTTGGTTCTCCATTTGGATCTTCCAACTATTAATGTTGAAAAATGTTGCACTTGGGCCATCATCAACAGACTTTGCTAGTCTACTAGACGTTTTCCCTGCACTCTTATCTCCTTTTGGCGGTTCAGCTGAAATAGCTGTTGCCAACAGAAGCGAGCCAGTAATTACCCAAGCTAATGTTTTTTTAATGTTCATAAAATTCTCCACTGTTTTAATTAGCATCTTCAGATCTCCTAGAAGGATACCTGAACACCCATTTTAACTTCACGAGGGATACCAAACATGTCGAAACTATGATCGTTTAGCCAGTGATTTCTATTAGCTAAGTTGATCTTTTGATACATTTCTACATATTCTGCACCACGACCTTCAATGATTAACGAACTCAATGCTGGATCTGACAAGAAGCCATCATCATATGCATCACCTGTACGGTTATAAACATTAATGATGTGCTGTGTGTTCAGCAAGTTTGTGATCGTTGCATAAACCTTAAGGTTAGTTGGACCGAACTGAAACGTTTTGTCCAGACCTAAGTCCAAGTTAAAGTAAGAAGGTGTGGTTGATGAGTTAAGTGCTTCCATTGGCGCTCTGTTACGAGGGTCATTATCTGAAAGCAACGCACCTTCACCTGCATCACGCTGACCCATAGAGCCATCGGATTTTGTGTAAGGGTGTCCACTATTAAATGAAGCAATAAGGTTTGCACCAATATTGTCAGTTATAATGTTGCCTGTCCTACTTGTTCTGTAGTCAAGTATTGCGCTTGCTTGATGACGTTGGTCATAGCGGGTAGCTGAAATTGAAGTTGGCTTACCCCAACCTGACGTACCTAAACCTGGATAAGAGTTTGTTCCTCTTACATCCTGGAAAACATAGTTTGCAAACAATTGAACATTATTTACACGGTTTGTTTTAAAGTCAAGCTCAATACCTGTAATATTTGAAAAGTCTGAGTTCACCCATATGCCAGCATTTCTCATTTGGAATTCATTATATCCAGGAGAGTTGTCCGGTCTATATTCATCCTCACCAATTTGATCCTGAGGATTACGAGTGAACACTGTAATATCTAAAGATGCTACATCACCGATTAAAGTTCCATATCCAATTTCGAATTTGGTTTCTCTAACTGGCTTCAAACCCCATGAATTCATACCCGAACCGCGACTGCGATAAAGGTAGCCCATAGGAGCCATTTGAACATATTTACCATAGTTCAAGTGGAACTGTGAGCGGTCAGATAGTGGGAAACCAAGTCCAATACGAGGCATCAAATAACTCTGAGTTGGCATATCTTTAAAGCCAAAATTAGGGTCATTTGCCGCTACAATTGTTCCATTCTTATCAAGAGGAGGATTGTTGTAGTCCATTAAGTCCATGTTTGCTTGATTGATAGCTTCGTAACGTAGGCCAACATTAACAATAAGGTCGCCCGCTTCGAATTTATCATTGATATACGCTGAGAAATTCCAAGGGCTACGAGGCTTATCATAATCATTTGCTAACGCAGATGAAGCATCCCAGTCTCTTCCTAGTGGGTCATACCCAATCCAAGAAGATAGACGAGCAGTTACAATTTCCTGTAAAATTCGGTCATTCTCGGCAACTACTGCATCCGTAAGTGTAGAGTCTTGACCAATTTTTGAGTTTAATGAGTTAATTCCACTATAGCTATAGCGTCTATAATTATACTTTGTATACGCACCACCAAGCTTTAATTCATGCTCACCCATCTGGGTAACAAATTCACCATTAAAGTTGATGTAGCCATCTTCACCTTTGGTGTATCCACCACGACGAACACCGTCACGCTGGAAACGAAAACCGTTAACGTTATAGTTTGAAGGCTCAACATATCTATAGACATCTGAGGTAGGATCGGCACCGGGAGTTCCGAAGTGCTTTGCCCAGTTGGTATCAACTAGCGCAACCGCTTCACGGTCACCAAACTTTAGCCAATCACTTAGCTTACTTGTGTGACCATCTTTAAAGATGCCTTCTTCTTTAAACTTCTTATCGTAAGATTCATACTTACGACCAACGGTACTAAAGTTTGCACGAATATAAGTATTCGTATTCAAAAAGTAGGTTGCTTTTGCATTCAGTAAATAGTTTTGACCAGCATTTTCATGACGGCGTGTGTTAAACATTCCCTGAACAGGCAGCCCAGCTCCTGAATAAGTATATGAGTTGTATGATCCACCTAATCTAATTACTAGCGGATTCATATCCCATTGAAGCGAACCATTAATAGAAAGGTCATCTTGCTCATTATCAAAGGCATAAGAATTATTCATTCCTCGATAAGTAGCTTCATCACCAATCGCATGGCCATCTGCATCTGTACCTGGTGCAGTATAAACGCCATCATGATCAACATCACGGAAAACATAGTTACCCGCTGTTGATAAAACAACCATATCACCTGACTCAGTCAATCCACCAATTTTATCTGGGATTGGGGTGCCATCTGCAATAGTAAATGGTGTAAACCATCGGCTATTTGATGAATAGTTATCTGTGTGCTTCTTTCTAACTGCTCCAAAAAATCTGATATTATTACCAATTGGACCAGAAAATGTTGCAGTAATGTCATTGTCGCCTGTTGCAGCCCATGCATCTCCCCCTTGCATGCCCTCAATTAAAACGGAGGCAGATAATTTGCTACCACCTGTTTTAAGTGACTGCTGAACCATACCACCATTTGCATTACCTATACTTGCATCATATCCACCAACTTGAACAGCTACCGCTTCCAAGGCTTCAGGAATGGCGTTTGAAACGACCTTCCCACCAGCACCTGTCATTGATGCACCTTCAAGTGTATAACCAATTTCTTCTCCTCGGCTACCACGAATGTGCATTCCGTCATGCTGAACGACTACGCCAGCCTGAGCAGCAACCATAGAAGTAACATTTCGAACTGCAAAGTTTTCAATGTCTTCTGAGTCAATGGTTCTTGCGACGTTTGTCTGCGATACCTCGATCAAAGGCTTTGAAGCAGTTACTTCAACTGTTTCACCTTCAACCGCTGCAACTTCCAGCGCAAAGTCTTGATTTGTTGTTAGTCCAACCGTAACACGAACGTTAGATACAACTAGAGATTTGTATCCGATATAATTAACACGCAAGGTGTATATACCTGGTTGAACATCAAAAACATAATATGTTCCATTTTCATCTGTCGCCGCACCACTTGAAGTTCCTTCAAGGGTAACGTTAGCGCCAACCAAAGGTTGACCGTCAGATGAAACAGTTCCACTAATCTTACCAGTAAGGTTCTGCGCGAACAGACCTGTAGTCATCATAATGGCTAAGAACAAGGTCGTGAGTTTTTTCATTACACTACTCCACTTATTGTTACTATTGTTTTAAAAAATTTCTTTTGAGGGGGGTCAGCTTTACGTACTCTTACGTCAAGACGTACCTCTACCCCTCTTACCTCAATAGGAGAAAATAGGAGTCTTTCATTAGAACCACCAAACTCTTTTTTAAAAAATAAAAAAGGGCAGTTTTTAAGCGAATCGAACGTTTTACCCTCAAAAAAGACAGGATTTATTATTAAGTGTGATTTTATTCATTCTTTTTTAGCAAAAAAAAAAGCCAATATTCATCAAAAATAAGAACTCTAATATTTCTGATTTACAATAAAAATTTCTCGTCTTATATAAATAAGGTGTAAAAATCAAATGCTTTGACTTAGCAATAGCGTAATGGCCATTATAATCATGATGCTATTCTCAATAAAGGTGGCTTTCGTCATTGGAAGCTTTAAAGCAGTGCCCAAGCACGCGCACTGGATACTGCTTTTTTGTAATAAAACTTTTGTAACGCCAATGCTTGTAACGCCAAGCATAACTATAGTAATTATTATAGTTATAAATAATTCAATTCTAAATATAATTAAAATCCCAAGTATTACCTCAATAAATGGGTAGACCCAGCCATAAAAAGGCACTCTCATTGCAATTGGATCGTACATAGCAAAGGCGCGTGGGAAATTTTTATAATCTATAAATTTAAAGAAACTAAAGACGATGTAAAAAAGGCCCATAAAATCTAGCATCACCTCATTTTTTTCAAGGATAGGAAAGTTCATGCCAATAGAAAATATAGAGATATATAGAAATATTAAAAACAGTGGAAATAGTTTTTGCAAATCAGAAACTGGCAATTCTTCATTGGTATTTAGGTTTGGCGCTTCAACTTTATTAATTACGCTCGCCTTATAACCAATTTTTGAAACTGCTTCTAACATCGTTTCTACTTCGCCCTCTCCAGCAATATTCGCGGTTTGGTCTGAAAGACTAACGCTGACATCATTAACACCTGCTATGCTTTTTAACGCCTGCTGAACCTTTGAAACGCAGCTTTCACAATGCATTCCTTTTATTGTTAATTCTACCAAAAGCTACTGAGCTTGAATTAAAGTTGCACTGTCACCAACTGAGATTTTTCCCGACTTTAATACGCGCGCATACCAACCACGACGTTTCATTAAAGTTTTAATAAATGAAGTGCTTTTTTCTTTGCCAACATAGGGGAGATTGTTCAAATTTGTACAGGGATCACATATCAAAGAGATTTCAAGGCTTACCTCTCCAATATTAATTCTGTCTCCAATCTTGATTATACTATAATCAATGTTTGACAGCGTTAAGTTTTCACCTAAATCACCGGGCTTAACCGGCCAGCCCTCATTATTTAATGCATCAAGAACATCTATTGAAAGAATCATAACTGCCATATCTGCGTCGTTTTTCTTCTTTTGTTTCCTAAATCTATTATAATCACCATCAAGGCCCCACTTAGAAATCATAACTTTCTCAACTGGGATTTTAGGTAAACCAACTTCGCCAGGCGTGTCAGGCTTTACATTTATCTTAAAAATTGTAGTTGTCATTTTTTTCTTTTATTTATTTTTTGCTAACTAATTCATAAATAACTAGATAAAGTTAGGCGCTCGACATGATTATTAATAGTTAAATCAAAGCTTGGACTAAAGATTCTTAACTGTTCTAGTTTTGGATTTCACCTTTTTTCACATAAAATTAGATAGTCATTATTAATCCTTTTATTCACTTTATAAATTATGGGGATAGCCATTATTAACTACAGTAACAGGGAGCGCAGATTAAAACTGCATTTGTAACCGGTGGGGCGGGGCATGTTGGCGGAAATATAGTTCGTCAATTACTGCATAAAGGTTGGCGCGTAATATGCCTGGTTCACAAAGATTTAAAAGCGCTTTCTAACTTAGATGTGAAAATTGTTCGAGGAAACCTCTCAGACCCTAAGTTTTTATCTTCAAAGATGGAAGGCTCTGATGTGGTCTTCCATTCAGCAGCTTATGTGGCTGTTGAAAACATAAACATCCCCCTAATGCATGAAATAAATGTAGTTGGAACTAAAAATATTTGTCGAGCAGCTTTAGATGCTAATATTCCAAAACTAATACATTTCTCAAGCGTACACGCCTTTCAACAAACGCCAACCGATGAGCCCTTGGATGAGCGTCGCCCTTTGGTTCGTAACAAAAATGCCCCACCTTATGATAAATCAAAAGCGGAGGCTCAACATGTAATATATAATGCCTGCAATAAAGGGTTGAATGCAGTTATCCTTCACCCCACTGGAATAATCGGTCCTTATGATTTTAAACCTAGTCGAATGGGAAAGGTTTTATTAGATATAATGAAGAAGAAAATGTTGATAAATATTAATGCCGGTTTTAACTGGGTTGACGTAAGAGACGTAAGTAATACTGCCATAAATTGTATTACTGCCGGCAAACAAGGGCAACATTATATCATTCCTGGACAATGGGCAACCTTTAAGCAAATATCAACAATAATCTCTAATCAACTTCATTTTAGAACAAATTATTTAACTTTACCTTTCTGGTCGGCATATTTAGCTCTTCCTTTTGCTTTTATGTTTTCAAAATTAACGGGATCAAGACCTTCTTTTAGTCGTGGAAGTTTGCATGCTTTAGCTGAGCAATGTCAAAAAATACCTGGGACTCTAGCAAGGGATGAAATTGGACATCAATCCCGTCCTTTGATAGAAACTATCAACGACACAATTACCTGGTTCCAAAAACATGCTAATTGATCAGGGGCAATATGAATTAACCATCCTTATATGGATAATAATAGCGATTAGTACTTTTATTTTGTTAATGTTTATTCGTGCGCCCTATGGGCGCCACGAACGTCCAGGTTGGGGGCCCAGGCTACCTTCAAGGATTGGATGGATAATTATGGAATCACCTTGTATATTAATTATGACTGTGTTTTTTGGATTTGGCGTCACTAAATGGTCCGTTATAGATTTTACTGCAATTACTTTTTATACTATGTGGATAGCTCATTATATTCATCGGAGTTGGGTTTGGCCTGCTCGGGCACGGATCACAGGGAAAAGAATGCCTTTTAGTATAGTTTTTTTTGCCGTTGCTTTTAATAGCATCAATTCTTGGATTAATGCTGAATGGCTATATAGCCTCCATCACCCTTATCCAAGCTCATGGCTTTATAGTCCTCAATTTGTTATTGGGTTGGTTTTATTTTTAATTGGGATGAGCATTAATATTAAATCGGATAATATTTTATTTTCGCTTCGACATGATGGAAAGACTGATTATAAAATCCCCAACAAAGGGCTCTTTAAATGGGTGTCTTGCCCAAATTACTTTGGTGAAATTATTGAGTGGTGCGGATGGGCATTAGCAACGTGGTCTTTGGCTGGCTTATCTTTCGCAATTTGGGGTATGGCAAATCTTATACCAAGAGCACGATCAAATCATAAATGGTATCTTAAAAACTTTTCTGATTATCCAGTTGAGCGTAAAATTCTAATCCCAAAGATATGGTAAAAAAATAATTGCCCTAAATTATAATTGATATGTAGTATAAAACACACGCGTATGTAAAACGATAAAAAGTAGGAGAATAAAATGCAAAAAGGTAGTGTAAATAAAGTAGTGCTAGTTGGTCACTTGGGTGGCGATCCAGAAACTCGGTTTACCGCATCCGGTGCGGCCGTTGCCAACTTCAATCTAGCGACCAATGAATCCTGGCGTGATTCCAATGGTGAGATTCAAGATAAAACTGAATGGCATCGGTGCGTTATGTTTGGTAAATCTGCAGAGTTGGGTGGTGATTTGTTAAAAAAAGGACAGTTAGTTTATGTCGAAGGTAAACTCCAAACTCGAAACTGGGATGACAAAGATGGTGTAAAGCGCTATACCACTGAAGTTTTGTGTGAGATGTTTACTATGCTTGGTCGTAAAATGGATAATGACGGAGGAGCTCAGGTTTCGCCAACTACGAACAATGCTAATAATTCAGACAATGCAAATGATGCAAATGATGATGACGAGGATGACTTACCCTTCTAACTAATAATCATAATAGCTGATTTAAAGGGCTCTGAGTTACTTAGAGCCCTTTGACAGCTTAAATTATTTTTCAAAAACCCTGAACCATAATTCTTCTTTTCTGTAAAATTACTCTTTATTAAATAAGCTTTTAGAAAGATTTTATGAATTCTGAAAAACTACAAGAAAGCCTTAATCAGTTCTGGGATAATGAAATAACTCCATCATTAATTGAATATATTAAGGTGCCAAACAAATCGCCCGCATTTGATCCAGATTGGGAAAAATCCGGCCATATAGATAACGTTTTAAATCTTGCGGTAGAATGGAGTAATAAACATAAACCTGAAAATAGCGTCCTTCATGTAAAAAAAATTCCAGGAAAAACACCCTTGATTCTATTAGAAATCCCTGGAGATAGAGATGGTAATATCCTTATGTACGGACATCTAGACAAACAACCCGAGATGGATGGATGGGAAGAAGGGTTAGGTCCATGGACTCCCGTTATGAGAGATGAAAAACTGTATGGTCGTGGTGGCGCTGATGATGGATATGCTTTATTTGCATCAATTGGCGTTGTTAAGTCCTTAAAAGAACAAGGGATTAAATTACCTAGAATTGTAATATTAATTGAATTTTGTGAAGAAAGCGGTTCCCCCGACCTTCCTTACTACATAGATGAACATAAAAACATTATTGGTGAAGTAGATTTAGTTGTGTGTCTTGATTCTGGAGCTGGAAATTATGAACAGTTTTGGTCAACCGTATCACTAAGAGGAATGATTGCCTGTGAACTTCGAGCAGATGTATTAACAGAAGGTGTTCATTCTGGCAGTGCTAGCGGACTAGTTCCTTCTTCATTTCGAGTTTTAAGACAATTAATCTCTCGAATCGAAGATGAAGAAACAGGGAAAATAAAAGTGAATACATTGCATTCAAAAATTCCATCTCATCGAATTGAAGAGATAGAAAAAATGGTAATGACTTTAAATGGTAGTTCTGAATCTTTCCCTTGGCATAACAATATGAGGCCATCAACAAAATCGCCCATTGAAGGAATGGTTAGAAAAACTTGGGATCCAACGCTTTCAATTGTTGGTGTTGATGGTTTGCCCTCAATGAAAGATGGTGGAAATGTGCTTCGTCCTTTTACAGCTTTGAAGCTTTCCTTCCGACTACCTCCAGATGTTGATTGCCATGTAGCGATGGAGAGTGTAAATAAAATTCTCACTGAAAATCCTCCATATAACGCAACTATTTCTATCAATTGGGAAGAACCTGCAAATGGTTGGAATGCGCCAAAACTTGCGCCATGGTTAGACGATGCCATTCAAACGGCCTCACAAACATTTTACGGACAACCTGCTTTATCAATGGGTGAAGGTGGAACAATTCCTTTTATGGCAATGTTAGGTGAAAAATTTCCTGAAGCTCAGTTTGTGATTACTGGTGTTCTAGGGCCAGAATCAAATGCTCACGGCCCAAATGAATTTCTTCATATTCCTTTCGCTAAAAAGTTGAGCGCATCTATTGGATTCATACTAAATCAATACCCATCATAAAGTTGAGTGCACGAACCAAACTTGACCTTTTAAAGCCAAGACCTAAATGGATTCGTTCCTTGGCTGGTTATTTAGCCTTTTTAGTTGGAATTATTTCGGCGAAAACTATTATCCGTGGCCGCCACCACTTACCCAAAGAAGGTCCCTTTATAATAGCAATCAACCATTTTAACTATGCAGATCCTCCTTTTGTAATTTATGCTGTAAGGAGACCAATTGATTTTTTAGCTGCAAGCGACCAAGTAATTGAGTGGTTTAATTATTGGGCTATATGGCTCTATGGTTTTATACCAACCAATCGAACGACGCTTGCACCATCAACAATTAAACGCTCTCGTAAAATTCTATCCCAAAAAGGCATATTGGGTATTTTTCCTGAAGGCGATACTTTATCTGATGAGCTTCGCCCTGCTAAGGGAGGAGTCGTTTATCTTTCTACTACTATGCAAGTTCCGATTGTTCCTATGAGTATTTATGGATTAAAAGATGTTATTTGGAGTTATTTAGCTCGTGGTGTACGACCAAAGGTTCGGGTTAATTTTGGAAAACCTTTTGGCCCTTATAAATTACCAGTTGATAAAAAGAAAAAAAGTGAAGCTTTAAAAAATATTGGGGATGAGGTTATGTGCAGAATTGCTGCACTTTTACCAGAAGAATCACATGGGGAATTTAAAGGAAATCCGAAAATTGAAGAATTTCGTATTCAAAACAATATGACTTCCGAATATTAGGATAAAGATTTATAAATTAAGTAGATAAATTGGGGGATATTTATATGAGTCGTACAAAACCAATACATTATTTGATTGTTGTTATTTTTGCAATCGCATTTATGGGCTTAATGAGGTCACGCGCCTTAAAGCAAAATAATTCATTTGTTGATGGCAGTGCGAATGAACTTATTTTAGAAAAAGAGAGCCATTTTAAAAACCTTCAACAGCTAACATTTAGCGGTGAAAATGCTGAGGCTTATTTTAGTTCTGATAGTAAAAAATTGATTTTTCAATCACATGATGGTGAAGGCATGTGTGATCAAATATATATAATGGATCTGGAAACAGGAGCAACAGAACGTGTCTCTAATGGCCAAGGGGTAACAACCTGCCCTTATTTTCAATATCCAAATAATGAAAAAGTTGTTTATGCCTCAACGCACCTTGAAGATAAAGACTGCCCTACCCCGCCAGACTTTTCCCGAGGATATGTTTGGAAGCTTTATGAGGGGTATGATATTTTTCGTTCAAATCTTGATGGAAGCAACCTTGAGCAGATCACCAATGAAAAAGGGTATGATGCTGAAGCAACGGTAGCAGAGGATGGTAGCAAAATAGTTTATACTTCAATATCTTCAGGAGATTTAGAAGTCTGGACTATGAATTCTGATGGTTCAGATAAGCGTATGCTTACTAATAAGCTTGGCTATGATGGTGGCCCTTTTTTTAGCCATGACGGTAATAAAATAGTTTGGCGGGCTTACTATCCTGAAACTGAAAAAGAAATTAGCGACTATACAAGTCTCATTAATGAAAGCATGATTCGTCCTATGAACTTACAAATCAGGGTAATGAATACAGATGGCACAGGGAAAATTCAGGTCACTAATAATGAAGGAGCTAACTTTGCACCATTCTTTTTTCCAAATGATGAGCGAATTGTTTTCTGCTCTAATCTTTCCGACCCTGATGGTCGCAATTTTGATTTGTGGGCTGTAAATATTGATGGAACTAATCTTGAAAAAATTACAGATTATGATGGATTTGATGGGTTTCCTATGTTTAGTCCAAACGGAAAGTATTTTGTCTTTGCTTCAAATCGAAATCAATCTAAACCAGGTGATACTAACATATTTTTGGCTGAATGGAAAAATTAATTTCAATATTATTGTTTAGCTCCTTTCTTTTTAGTCAGGATACTGTCTTTTCTAGCATTCGCGAACAAGCGCTAAAAAAAGGGCTACCAGAGGCTTTTTTAATTGAAGCTTTTTCAAGCGAAGAAATTACTATTCATAATGACATCCTTGAGAGGTTTGCCAAACCATATGAAAAAAAAAGCTGGACAGATTATCGCAAACTATTTGTAACAAAATCTAGAATTACAGCGGGTAATAATTTTTATCAGAAAAACGAACAAAAGCTTATAATAGCTAGTAACAAAACCAAGGTCGATCTTTTTCTTATATTGAGTATTATTGGTGTTGAAAGTAATTATGGTAGACATCGCGGAAAGTATAATGTATTTAATGCTCTCTACACACAAATAGCAAAGATGCCGCGAAGATCAAAATGGGCTAAGAAAGAAATGATTGAGTACTTGCTATATTGTTACAAAGATAAAGTTTCTCCGCATTCTATTTTAGGTTCATATGCTGGTGCTTTTGGCTATGGGCAGTTTATTCCTTCTAGCTATAATACATATGCAATCGATGGGAATGATGATGGAATTCGAAAACCTTATGACTGGTCTGATGTTTTTGCTAGCATTGGGAATTACCTTGTTAAAAATGGATACCCTACTTCAGACCCTACTAACAAAGAAAAAGTATATAAGTCTATATATGCCTATAATCATGCTGATAATTATGTAAAGGCAGTAATAGAGTTACGAAATGAATTGGAAAAATCAATCCTTACAGATTAATTGATAATACAATCTTCTCGCCGTCTCGTAAAATTATTGTTTTCACTACTTCTCCAGCCTTCAATTCTTCCAAGCGGTACATATAGTCATAAACATTATTAACCTCTTTACCTTTGATTGAAATTATTATATCCCCTTTTTTTATTCCTGCTTTTTCAGCGGGCCCATCTTTTCTAACTCCATCAATTTTTAAACCTTTTGCATCACTTCCATATGATGGCATTATTCCAAAAGTAACTTTAAAGTTGCTTCGTACTTGACTGGATTGTTTTGGTCCTGATTCTTTGAAAACTGGTTTTTCAGATCTTCGACTAAGACTCATTGTTAAATCATATACAAAATCTGTGATTTTCTTTTGACCTTCAATGTTGATCCCTTGCCAGTCATCACTTGGCTTATGATAGTCCGTATGAGTCCCCGTAAAGAAAAATAGCACCGGAATATCATTCACATAAAAGCTCGCATGGTCGCTTGGTCCAAACCCTTCAGGACTCATTGCTAATTTTAAATTATGACTTTTGTTGGTTTCTTTAAGCATAGATTCAAAAAGATTAGAAGTCCCTGTCCCTCCAATTGTAACGGTTTGATTTGACATCCGGCCAATCATATCCAGATTGATCATTGCTGCTACTGATGAGAGGTCTATTGTGGGATTATTAACAAAAAACTTTGAGCCCAGAAGACCTTCCTCTTCCGCATTATAACCCATTACAACAACAGATCTTTTAAGTAAATTTCTATTTTTTGATAATTTTGAAGAAAGCTCTAAGATTGCCGCCGTCCCTGATGAGTTATCATCAGCACCATTATGAATCAATTTTGAATCAGGTGCTAGAGAACCAGAGCCCTCACCTCCATAACCTAGATGGTCAAAGTGTGCTCCTAAAACAATATATTCTTTTTTTAACTTCGGGTCATTCCCTGGAATGACACCTATTACATTAGAAATAAGTGTTGATTCTCTTTTTAAATTAATTTCCCCCGAAACTTGTTTTGTAATCATGAAAGACTGTGGCTGACTGGTTTCATCAAGTTTTATTTGTAAATCATTAAGCTTCTGAGAGACTAATTGATTTGCTAAGTTTCTTTTAATTTGAATGACAGGAATACCAATCGATAGAGAATTAGGAGAGTGTTTAAGTTTTGGTAAATCATTATCTCCATTTTGATTAACAAAAAGAACGCCCAATGCATTTTTATCTTTTGCTATCATTGCTTTTTTTCGCAATGATAAATAATCTTTAAATTTTGAATGAGGGTGAACACCGCCAGGAGCTCCTCTAATAATTAAAGCCCACTTGCCCTCTAGGTCAATTCCCTTATAGTCGTTCCATGATATTGAATCCTCAATCACAAAACCATAGCCTACAAATACAACACTTCCTTCAAATTTTCCATTCGAAGAAAACTCCAATGGAATAAAATCTTTATTTAATATTGCGCTATTTAACCCCGTAGTTAATCTGGTCGTATTGTCAACTTTGATTCCTGTAATAAATTCAAAAGGTTGCAGAAAACCATCGGTCCCCGCGGGTGTTACATCGCTCGATTTAAATTTATTTGAAATATAGTCTATCGCCTCTTTAGAACCTTGAGTTCCTGGGAACCTTCCCGTTCTTTCATCGGCTGAAAGATATTTTATATGAGATAATAGTTCGGCCTCTGTTATTTCAGGCTTGCTAGATAAAGTTTCATTTGAAATTTGGATTGAGTTTGTACATCCAAAAATTAAAATTAGTAAAAAAAAGTGATGCCGGTTTTTCATAATTTGTTTTCCCAAAAGTCAATAAATTTAATGATAATGAACATGTATATGGATTAAAATGAATTGTAATATTAACTAATGATAGAAACCATTACAAATGAAGTTCACATTACGGTTAAGAGCAATTATCTTCCGGAAAGGTCAAACCCATCCAAGCCTCTCTATTTTTTTGCTTACCATATAAATATTCAAAATAATGGTACAGAAACAGTTCAATTAAAAAATCGTTACTGGCATATAACTGATGGTGAAGGAAATTTTGAAGAAATTCGTGGGCCTGGCGTAGTAGGCAATAAACCATTTTTGAAGAAAGGCGAATCTTTTGAATATACAAGCTTTTGCCCCCTGCCAACTGAGTTTGGCGTGATGCATGGTCACTTTGAAATGGTTTGTGAAAATGGTAAAAAATATAATGCGAAAATATCTCCTTTTCGATTAACAGTTCCTTTTTCTATTAATTAATAATAACTACATGAAAAATAATACAAAAATTATTGCAACTATTGGGCCGGCATGTAATAATAAAGTTATGCTTCAAGAAATGGTTAATCTTGGTGTAAATGTGTTTCGTCTTAACATGTCTCATGGGAATAGTGATTCAAAACAAAAACTGTATGATTTGGTTAAGTCTCTCAACGCGCCTCAGGGAGGAAGACCTTCAATTTTAACGGATTTAGCTGGGCCAAAAATTAGAATAACGGATGTTAAGAGTGGCTTGGTTCTTTCAGAAAAACAATCAATAGTAATAACAAATGAAAATCTTTCTGAAGAGCACCTAATAAAAGTGACTCAAGGTATTCGATTTACCAAAATTATAAAAGGGGCAAAGATTTTAATTAATGACGGTAGAATACAATTAGAAGTAACCGAGTTGATTTCAAAACATTCATTGCGTTGCAAAACAATTGTAGGTGGAAAAGTAGAATTAGGTAAAGGGGTTAATTTTCCTGGAGTTATGTTGGATGTCCCCACGCTGACTGAACAAGATGAAGATGACCTTAAAATGGCTTTGGATTGTGGAGCTGATTGGATAGCCTTATCTTTTGTTCGAAACTCAAGTGACATATTACACGTACAAAAAATTATGGATAAATATGGCAAGCGCTTACCCGTTATGGCTAAGATTGAGAAATGGGAGGCCTTGGATGATCTTGAAGCAATCACAAATGCATTTGATGGTGTTATGGTCGCTAGAGGAGATCTTGGCGTTGAAATACCAGCAGCCAAAGTTCCCCTCGCACAGAAAAAAGTTATTAAGCTGGCAAGTTCTTTGGGCAAACCAGTAGTAATTGCGACACAATTACTAGAGTCAATGATTGACAGTCAAACACCAACTCGTGCTGAAGTAAGTGATGTTGCAAATTCAATTTTTGATGGTGTTGATGCACTTTTAGTGACTGGCGAAACAGCAATTGGAAAATTTCCAATTAATGTAGTTAAAACATTAAATCAAGTCATTAATGAAACAGAAGAAGCAACTAGTTTAGTTAGAGACTCTTTTCCTGAAGATGTAAGTAAGACTGCTGATGCAATCAGCCACGCCGTTTGTTCAATCTCACTAGATTTAGATATAAAAGTAATTATGACAATGACTCATAGCGGTAGTACTGCAAGAATGATCTCGCGCTACCGTCCAGACGCAAAAATTTTTGCTTTAACTCCTTTTAATAAGATTGTACGAGAGCTTCAAATAGTCTGGGGCGTAAACCCAATCAAGGTTGATAACTATGATAATGTCGAAGCTATACCTAATTTGTGTTTTTCAGTTTTGAAAGAGTTTAAACTTTTAAAAGAAGGAGATAAGTTTGTAATTACCGGTGGAGTCCCAATGGGTACAGAGGGAACCACTAATTATTTATCTGTTCAAGAATTATAAAAAATAAAATTTCACACACTATTATTAATTAAAGGAAAAATAATGAAGTACATAAAACATTTATCGTTAGTTGCTTTAGGTCTTTTCATGTTGGGCTGTAGTAACGATGCCGCACTAAGAAAAAAAGCTTACGACCTTGCGCATAAATTTATAATTACAGATGGGCACATTGATGTTCCTTGGAGATTAAATGATGGTTATGAGGATTTATCAGTGCGAACAGATGGTGGTGATTTTGATTATGTAAGAGCTAAAGAAGGTGGGTTGGATGCACCTTTTATGTCTATATATGTCCCTTCTTCATACCAAGAGACTGGGGGAGCAAAAGAAAAAGCTGATTCATTAATTGACCTCGTTAATCGTATTGCAAATGATCACCCAGATAAATTTGAAGTCGCCCTTAATGTTTCTGATGTTAATCGTATTTTCAAAGAAGGTAAGATTGCTCTACCAATGGGAATGGAAAATGGTGCTCCAATATTAGATGATTTATCTAATGTTAAATATTTTTATGATCGCGGTATCCGGTATATTACACTAACACATGGCAAAGACAATCTTATTTGCGACTCTTCTTATGATACAACAAATACTTGGGGTGGCCTAAGCCCCTTTGGGAGAGAGGTAGTTAAGGAAATGAACCGGGTTGGTATCATGGTTGATATTTCACATGTTACTGACGAAGTAATAAATCAAGTTATGGATATGACAGATTTACCAGTAATCGCATCTCATTCCTCATGTAGACATTTCACCCCAGGGTGGGAGCGTAATATGGGTGATGCTGAAATTAAACGCCTAAAAGATAATGGTGGTGTAATACAAATCAATTATGGCTCTTCATTTGTAACAAAAAAGTCTCAAGATTTAAGAGCTGCCAATATTGATGAAATTATGATGTATGCTGAAAAAAACAATCTGAAACAAGGTGATAAAGAATTGGAAGCTTACGCAAAAGAGGTTAATAGCAAAAATCCATTTTATGCTGATATAACTGAAGTTGTTGATCATATTGATCACGTAGTCAAACTTGCGGGTATAGACCATGTAGGAATTGGGTCAGATTATGATGGCGTTGGTGACTCTTTACCTTACGGACTTAAGGATGTAACCTCATACCCAAACCTTATTTATCATTTATTAAAACGTGGCTATTCTGAAGAAGATATAGAAAAGATTTGCTATAAGAATGTTTGGCGCGTTTGGTCAACGGTAGAAAGGGCGGCGGCTGATAGTTAACAGGTTGATTTAAATCTATTTTTAAAAGGCTCCTCTATAAATCGTAGCAATCCATAGATAGAGGAGCCTTTTTATTATAAGAACTTTTTTTATTAATATGTATTGCATAGTACCTGTTTTAACATATAATATTGCAATACACTATAGCGAAATATTATGAAAATTGAAAACACAACAGCACAAATGCGCAAAGGAGTTTTAGAGTTTTGCATCCTCTCTATTCTTAAAAACGGGGAGGCTTATCCTTCAGACATACTTTCGCGGTTGAAAAAAGTCAATCTAATCGTGGTGGAGGGGACGCTCTATCCCCTCCTCACACGATTAAAAAATGCGGAACTCCTAACCTATCGATGGGAAGAATCAAAGTCGGGTCCACCGCGTAAATATTACGTCTTGACTCCAACGGGAGAAGCGTTTCTAAAAGAATTGGGCACGACATGGAAAGATTTGGTCAAGGCCGTAAAACAAGCCACAAAGAAATTATAGCATTATGAAAAAAACACAAACTATCAATCTCGGGGGCATCATATTTCATATTAATGTTGATGCTTACGGTCAACTCTATGCTTACCTCACATCAGTTAAAAATCAATTTACTGATATGGCGGGACAGGATGATATTATTGCTGATATTGAAGCACGTATTGCCGAAATCCTAAATGAAAAAAAGGTGAAAATTATAACTGGAAAACATGTGGATGGTGTCATTGCTATCATGGGTAAACCGGAACAATATGGTGAAGAAGATCCAGAATCAGAATCCGAGCCGATCACCAAACCGGAGAAAAAAGCAAAAGGTGTCCCTAAGCGTATATACCGTCATCCTGATGATAAGATTATCGGAGGTGTTTGCGGTGGGCTGGGCACACTTGTGCACATTGACCCTGTCATCTTCCGAATTCTTTTCATGGTAACAGCTTTCTTCGGCGGTTTTGGCGCCCTGATTTACCTGGTAATGTGGGCCATTGTTCCCATGGCGCAATCCACCGCAGACCGATTAAAAATGTCGGGGGAAACCATTACGACTGACTCCATTGTTAAAACTATTACTGCCCAGATGGACAAAAGCCTTGAGCCAAGGCATGGTAACAATGTCCTTAAAAAATTCTTTAGTTTTATCGGTGATGTCTTCGAGTCTATTTTTAATATCTTAAAAAAGATTTTTAAAGCGCTCGGGGTCATATTCCGTCCAGTTGTAGGTATTTTATTTCTAATCTTTGGATTGGTGGCGACCCTTTCGGTCTTCTTTTTTAGGTTCAATGCGAGGTCCTTTTCCTATATTATAGATTCAACATTTGGAGCATTACCCATCGTCCAATATTTTATTTATGCGACCTTGGCTCTGTTTTTAATTATACCCATTTTTCAAATAATTTACTTCGGCTTGCGACTCCTGTTTCGCATGGAGCACCAACCAGCATTTATCAAAGGGCTTCTTACCAGCGCTTGGATCATCAGTCTAATTGCGCTCATCATTTTTGGTGTTTTTGGCAGTACCCGTTTTTCTGCAGATGGTTTTACCCAGCGCAATGTGCCTTTAAGTAAGATCACCGCCGATACGGTTAAAGTCTCTTTGTGGGAAAATGATTATTTCATGTGGACAGACAGGCGGGATCATGTGGTAAAATCTGATGATGGAGATCTTCTCGTTTCAGATGTGAACTTGGATATCAAGCGTTCCGATGACAACCGTTTTTATTTGATAGTCCGCCATGAAGCATCTGGAGGTACATCAAAGGCGGCCCGATCCGTTGTTGATAAGATAGGCTACAATTACTTGCCCTCATCAGATGGATTACTACTGAAAAACTATTTAGAGATTCGGGATAACGCACCTTTCTCTTTTCAAAAGACCGACCTTACCCTTTTGGTTCCGAATGGGAAATCGGTCTATTTGGATGAGACGATAAAATATATGCTATATGATGTAGAGAACGTGACCAATACTTGGGATCGTAAAATGGTAGACCATGTCTGGAAAATGAAAAAAGAAGGTCTGACTTGCACTGATTGTGATTAAATGAAACGCCATTACATAGTCAATCGTTCCACTCCCACTCAGTAGTAGCCTAATTTAAAACCCTTATAGATAGTGAGTTTCAGAGATCATCGAAATATTTATCCTTTATACAATCCGTTCACCCAATCTCCATCTTCATTAGATAGGGCCTCGCCCAGTTGGGCTGCTGCTTCAACCTGTTCCACATTCCGCTGACCCAATAGTACGCACCCTGTTGGCACATCTGTTAATAGGGCATCAACCAATCCATGCATCACCGGTTCGGGATGATTGGCAAAGCGCTCTTCAAGTTTGGACTTATTGGTTTTCATTTTATCGATTAATTTCTGATCAGCAAAGTCCTTCACCGTTTTGCGAAAGTCTCCTGTTTCAAATGTCGCGGGTTCTGTGTATTTACCCGTAAGTAAGCCGTGCTTGAGGGGTGAGAAAAAACAGATGCCCAAATTATTGGCTTCTACATAATTTTTTAATCCGGTGGATGCATAAGTGTCATCCATTACATTTCGGTAAGGCTGAATCACATCTGGGTTAACACGGCTTATAAATTTCATTATTTTATTTGATGACCAATCCGAAAGACCAATGAAGCGCGTTTTCCCTTCTTCTTGGAATTTTTTTATTACCTCTAGAGCCTCTTCAAAATATTCATCCTGTTTCCCAAAATTACAATGGTGCAAATACATTAAATCTACACAGTTTACTTTAAGGTTTTTTAAAGATCGTTCCATATTTATTTTCATTTGCATAGGGTGATACCAGTGATCATAGCTACCCATGTCCCAGCCTATTTTTGTAGCTAAAAAAATTTCATTTCTTGAGACCTTATTCCACATAGTCCCAATAATACTTTCTGAAATTCCATTGCCATAAACATCGGCTGTGTCCCAATGGTTTATTCCAACTTCATGTGCCTTTTGCAATGCTAACTGACTATCTATCTCTGTTTGACCCGCCCAACCAACAGGTTGATTATTGCTTGATACGCTTGCACCACCAAAAGACCAGGTTCCTAAACTAATTCTTGATACATTAACGCCCGTTCTTCCTAACACAATCTTTTTCATTTTTATCCTTTTATTAGAAGATAAAAGTTACGGAAACTCTGGAGTTAAAATGTCAAAGCGATTTAAAATTATAGATATTGGCCATAAAGGTTTTTCATTAGATCGGGCACTTACTGAGCTTGAAATACAAGTTAGCGAAAGCATTTATCAAGGCGAAGTTCGCGTAATAAAAGTAATTCATGGTCATGGAACTGGCGCTTTACAAACAAGCGTTAGAGAGTGGTGCCAAAATCAAGAAGGTCGATTTCAAGCGGTAGTTAATGGTGAAGACTATGATTTATTTAATCATGATTCTGCAAATATGCGCGCAGAGTGTGGTTCGCCATATGATCCTGATCTTGGTAAAAAAAATAGCGCAATAACTTATATTTGGTTTTGGTGATTGTAATTTTTTATATATTAGTTGACTAAATGATTAAAAATAAAAACAAATACGACCATTTATTCAAAAATGTCTCACCAGCATCAATGTCTGGGATACATATTTTTGGTGCTGATGATGATTATTTTAAGCCTCAAAAATATAATGATGTCACAAACTTAGAAAATCGTATTTGGGAAGATTTATTTATAAATGTAATCCCTCTAATTGATCAATATGTTTGTAGAGAATATCTTCTTGGAATGCGAACGCTGCCAATACCAAAAGACCGCTTCCCAGAATTTGATGCAATTTCTCCATTAATAGAAAACTCTACTAATTGGCAATTAGTACCCGTATCTGGCTTCTTAACAGAAGATTTATTTTTTGATCTTAATGCAAATAGAAAATTCCCAGTAACAGATATAATTAGGAAATCTCCTCGCTTTGAAGAAAAATATTCAAGTGAGAGCATTCATAATGAAGAGGGCTATACTCCAGAGCCAGATATCTTTCATGATATTCAGGGCCATATACCCTTTTTAATGAATAAACCTTATGCTGACTTTATGCATGAAGTTGGCATCCTTGGCGATAATATATTAAAGGATGAACGCGGACTCGGGGCAGAGCTAGTTTCACATAATCTTCGTCGTTTACAAAATTTTGCTTGGTGGACGTATGAGTTTGGACTTATTTACAACAATCTTGATACGAATCATTTTCGAAGGAAAGAAAATGACATGGAATACGAAATATATGGATCTGGAATTATTTCTTCTTTTGATGAGACACTAAATGTTATTAATTGTGCTAAAGGTCTCTCAGAAAAGTCTAAAATTTTACCTTATGATATTGAAGAGATAGTAATGACAAGTTTTAATTATAGTGAAATTCAAGATCGGTATTACGTTATTAAGTCTATGGAAGAACTATACAAGTCTTTTAAAAATAATCAAGAGCTCTTTTGGTTTGAAGGTTAGAATGAAAAACAAGACACTCTCCTTAACTTTTCTTTTTCTAATAATTATTAGCTGCGCACCTAATGCCTCCAAGTTGGCGGAAACTAACCCAAAAATATTAATTAATAATGCAGATTCACTGATAGCACAAAGGCCGGATGATATTGAGCTGCGCAATGCTATTGTACAAGCACATCTTAATTTGGCTAGAGCTAATAGTGACCCTAGTCATTATAAAGCTGTAATAAAGTTTGAGCCAAATAATAAAAGTGCAAATTATTATATCAATCTTGAAAAAGGTAAAAACCACCATAAAAAGGGACATAAAAACGGGCAATGGGATGCAATACAATCTTTTGCTAAAGCTGCTGCTCTGATTGATACCTTGGGCGAGCCTTATTATTGGTTAGGGCAATCGTATGAAAAAAAAGATGAAATGGATTTTGAGCTACCGCTAGAATCTTACGATAAAGCCCTTAGTCTATTTCTTGAAAATGATATGCAAAAAAAAACTCAATCAGCTCGCCTCGCTCTTTTAAAGCGGAAAAAAACATATGAGGATTTTTGGAAATAGTGAATTTAAAAATAGATAAAAGATAGCATTATCCTCTATTTTTGACTTGATTCAAGAATAGAGCAGAGTTAAACTTTCTGTGCCCAATGGGCTTATAACTTTAAATGCCACACAATCCGAGGTAAAGATAAATGGCAAAAAAAAGCATTTTAAACAAAGTATTCATAGGGGTACTCATTACCCTTTTCTCATCTGTGCTTTTCGCGCAAAAACCCCGCACTGTATCAGGGACTTTAATTAATAGTGATGGTGATGGCCTAAAAGGCATTACTGTTTTACTTTTAAGTGAAGACGGAACAGAGGCCAATCGAGACGAAACATCTAAAAAGGGGGATTTTAAACTAAAAAAAGTTCCACCAGGGAATTATACCCTAGAGGCAGATGGCGGTGAGGCTGGAAAAGTAAGCTCACCCGTTGAAGTATCGAAGAAAAATGTAAAGCTTGGCGATATTAGTTTAGCCATTGAGGTTGTTGATACACCAAAAGTTCCAGAATCAATTGAAGTTCCAACACAAGACTCAACACCTGATGCAATTGCTTTTCAACCAGACGCTGGTAAAGATTATATTTTAAATGAGTTGAGTTTTGAAATAAAAAAAATGACAGCTGAATTAAAATATCTAAATGAAGAGATAGAAAACTTAAAAGCTTTAAGCAAAATGTGGGTTAACCCACTTGCAATATATTCTAAAGAAATCATTATGAAAAATGGGTCTACAGTGTTTGGTAAAATTGTTTATCAAGATGAAGAGTCAATAAAAGTTGAATCATTGGTTGGTTACTTAATAATTAATCGTCAAAATGTCGTTCGTATTGTGGATAATGTAGTCACTGAAGAACAAGCTGAATATGTGCCCGAACAAGTAAGAGACAGCTATACCCCTCCACCAATGCCAAAGCTTGCTGAGCCACAATACACTTCTTCTGAGCGTGAAACTTCAAATAAATATTCCGCAAATTGCGTTCTTATGGGAAATATTAGTGAGAAGAAAGATGCGCAAGGCAATATTGTTTTTAATGGCGAAATAAAAAATATTGGTGGTCGTAGATCAGATTTTGTAAAAGTTGATTTTGTCTTTCGTAAAAATTGGAGCGGTGAAACAAAGACACTTACAACTTTTGTTAGAGGCGGTTATCATACGTTTGACTCTGGTATAACAACAGATGCAACTTTACTACCTGGAGCAACTGGCGCCTTTGAATTATATGTTCCTCATGACTTTGGTTCTTTCATCGGCTACTCTTATGTTGTTGATTGGGAAGAATACGAGTAGGTGAGGGTCAGATTCTTGATTATAAAAATAACAAAGAATATAAATAGAGGCTTAGCTTCTCTTCTATTAATAGGCTTGTTAAGCGCTCAGGGTTCTGAGCTATCTGAAATTTTTTTTCTAGACCTTGGTATTGTAATTGAACCTTCTAAAGGATCTGAAAGCTATAATCGTGTAGTAGATAAGACATCTAAAGAGGTCTCTTTTAAAATTAAAAAGGTTGAAAGCGGCTCGGTCTATATGGCTTCTAGTCATGAGCTCCTTGGCACTCTTGACCGAATTAACGATAGAATAAAAAATCTAGAACTTTCGTTTCATTCTGAAATAAATGATTTGCGAAATGAAAATCAACAACTGAGACAAGACCTTGCAAATATTCAAAAATCTAATGCCCAATCAACTTTAGTTAATAAAGATCTGCTAAAAAAGAATCAACCAAAAGAAGAGCTTAGCGCGTTGAGCTTAGAAGAAGACAAAGAAGTCATTCACGATCACACACGCTTTGATCATTCAGCTTATATGTCTGGTGTTTTTGCTTACCAAAGAGAAAATTATAAAGTTGCCATTAAAAAATTCGCATCTTTAAAGCTGAAAGATGCTCCGAAAAAAACTTCAGAAAACATATTGTACTGGATGGCCGATGCTTACCAGCAAGACAAACAGTATGTCAAAGCGCTTGAGCTATTAAATCAAATAACATCTAATGATGGGGCTAGAATTGATGATGCTTTAATACAGAAAGGTCTATTGCATAGAAAAATGGGAAACGAGTCTCAAGCTCTTACTGCTTTTACAAGCGTCGTCTATGATTATCCAAAAAGTGAATATCTACGTTTAGCGCAATTAGAATTAAAAAAGTCAGTTAGTTTACAATGAAGCAGTATTTAAAATATTTTTTATTTTTTACCCTTTTATTTACGACTGTTTATAGTGCAACTCGAGTTGCATATTTACGCCCAGGCCCTATGATGAAAATTCCTTTTACTTCTGTTAGGCAATCACCTTATTTATTTACTGCTGGGTTTGGTTCCGAACTACATAACCTTGCCCCGTTTAATGTTGCAAGTGGAGCCTATTTTTCTGGTGAAACGTCTTCTGGGTGGACCTTTGGGTTTTCAACTTCAAAAGGTGGGGACACTACCAGAGTAGCCAACTTAGAGGTTTCTACTTTCCGCGCACCAATTGAATTTGGTTTTCATATTCAAAAGCGTATTTTTGTTAAAAACAATGTATCCTTTTCTGTTGGTCTTCAAGATATTGTCTTTGAAAATAACACGGGTGGGTTTAGCCTTGACCCCAAAGAGCTTTCTTTCTTTGGCATTGTAAGTTCTGAAAAAGCTTTGGGGGATTATAATACGAACATGTTCATAGGATTTGGAACGGGTGGCTTTGGGGCAATAGACACTGTTCAAGTAGACACGCTTTCAGCTCCGGTCACTGGTACAAATGCCGGTGTATTTGCAGGAGCTATTTTAAACACACCTTACCTTCAAAAGTGGGGTGGAGTAGATATTGTGGGTGAATTTGATGGTAATGGCATCAATGTGGGACTCCGCATCCCCCTTACCTCGGATTATCGCCTGAACCTAGGGTTCACCCACATAGAAAAATTACCTAAATGGAAGGAAAGATACTGGGAAGGGCATGCGGGAATAACGCTTGGGTTTGAAATTACAGCACCACGTGGCTCTACTATCAAAACACCCGGCAGCGGACCTTCTCCTTCTCCCCTTCAACCCGGACCAATAAATATGGCTGATTTAGACACAACGCTGATGATGGCTGACTATACAGTTAATACGCTTCGTGATTCTATGGGCTTAATGACTAATGAGATGCGCAACCTGATGACCAGGCTTGCCGCAATGGAACAGCATTCTAAGTTTTTAGAAGACTCTTTAAAAGCTGTTCGTTTAAATAATAACGTTGGTGAACAAAAAATGAATGATGCTATGCGTCATCTTTCAAGGTCTTTACGTTATTTTTATGCAGGTAATTATAGAGCTTCACTACAAGAAGTTGAAGCTGCGCTGGAGCTTAATCCAAATCTGGCATTAGCCTATGCTAGGCGAGGATCTATTTATTATAAGCTTGGAGATGTTCAGCGAGCAACTATTAACTGGAACCTTGCGTTGCGTATGGACCCAGAGTATGATGATGTTCGAAATGTATTAAAAGCTTTACATGAAAACCGGTTGAAATCAACCAGTATGATAGAGGATTAGTTATGGATATTGCAACCCTTGTAGGAATTCTTTTGGGACTGGTAGCTATTGTTGGCAGTATTTTTTTAATGACCCCAGACTTTGGAATGTTTGGATCAGCTTCAAGTTTTGGAATTGTATTTGGAGGAATGCTCGCATCTGTTGCTGTTGCTTTCCCTTTGAAAGATGTTCTTCAGCTTGGTGCTGCAATGGGCGCTGTATTTAAAGGAAACAATGATTCGCTCGGTGGTCTGGTTGATGAAGCGGTAGAAGCATCTGAAGTTGGTCGAAAAGGTATTGGCGATCTTGAAAATCATATTGGTAGTATTAAAAGTTTCTTTTTTAAAGATGGCGTTCAAATGGTTGTTGATGGAATGTCGTTAGATGAGATGTCTGAAATATTAAATACTCGAATTGACTACCGTGAGCTACGTGAAAAGACACAAGCAGGCTTATTTAAATCTATGGGGACAATGGCTCCTGCCTGGGGAATGGTAGGAACGTTGATAGGGCTTGTTGTTATGCTCTCTGGTTTTGGCGAAGGTGGAACAGACTCCCTTGGCGCTGGTATGTCAGCAGCTCTAATTACAACGCTCTATGGTGCTATTTTTGCTAATTTATTTTTTCTTCCCATGGCAGAGAAAATAAACGCCCGTATAAGTTTTTCTAGTACTGTCCAAAATTTGCAAGTTGAAGCTGTACGCTTAATCCAACAAAAGAAACATCCAATTATAGTTCGAGAGAAGCTAAACTCTTTTATCCCACCTAAAGAATGGAAAAAAGAAGAAGGGTAAATTGAATGGCTGCCTCGCCACAAGAAATAAAAAAATATATTAATAAAGGACGAGACCAGGTCGAAGAAGGGTTGCCGGGATGGTTTGGAACCTTCGCTGATATGATGACCTTGCTATTTGCCTTTTTTGTTCTCTTAGCGGCAATCTCTACTATTGACCCTGTAAAGCTCCAAAATATGGCTGATGGTATGGGAAAATCTGTTGGGAAAAAAGAAGAGCTTGATAACCAAGCAATGTCTCTTGGTGATATTCAAAAAGCTGCGCAGAAAATGATTGAAGAAATGGCGGCTGACCCAAAGACAGGAGAAAAGCCCGTTGAGGTAACTACAAGTCCAAAAGGGGTTACCATTGGAATCTCCTCGGATATAAGTTTTCAATCAGGCTCAGCACAAACGAAACCGGAATTTTTAGATATTTTAAAAAAGATTTTACCAACTGTTGAAGAATCCTATTTCCAGATAGCAATTGAAGGACATACAGATAGCGACCAATTACCTAAAGCTTTACAAGTAAAATACCCAAGCAATTGGGAGCTGTCTAGCGCAAGGGCCTCAGCTGTTGTTCGACAAATGATAGGCTTAAACGTTTCCCCAACTCGACTAGAAGCCGTGGGATATGGGGAGTTTGTTCCTAGAGATAAAAAAAACACTGAGGTTATTTCAATGGAGTTAGTACAAAAATATAACTCTACCCCTCAGCAAAAGTCCCGCAACCGGAGAGTAGAAATTACTTTTTTAGCGCCACGTGGTGGCCCTGTTGGACGTTCAGAATCCAAGCCAGATGATAAGCAATAATTCAGATGATTAAGGGAGTTTATATGATTAAGCGGATTAATAAGTTAATAAAATATGGTTTTGTATTAGGCCTCATACTCAGTATGGGACTTGGGCAGTCCAGTGGCTATTTAGCTCAGAAGCTAATGCTTGAAAACAATTTAAGAAAGCGTATTTCTGATGCACTTGAGAAAGTAATTGATAATCGAAAATATGTAATTGATGTGAGTGTTGATTTGGAGATCAGCAGTGCTTTTGAAAACCAAACTACGTATTCACCAAATGGTGATGTTGAATCACTAAAAGCCGCTGAAGATATGCTGAATGCAACAGACTCTCCTTCAAGAGGTAGTGTCGGCTTACCAATCCCTGGATTTGATTTTACGGCTGAATCGCCAGCTGAAGATACCAACACGCCTACTGAATCAGCACCCTTGAGTTCACCCGTTGAAGATAATGTAGTTTCAAGAACTCAAACAGAAATGCGCCCAGCTATGGCGAGTGTAAGAAATATGGAAATAAGTATTATCATACAAGAAGGAGCAGCTCCAGAATTAATAGAAAATATTCGTCAAGTAGTTATGGTTGCCTCTCGTTTTGACCGACCAAGAGGCGATGTGTTAAGTATCATGACAGCAAGCTTTAAAGAGCGAAGAGATGAAAAATCAGCTGAGCAGGTCCTACTTAAAAACATAGCTGAAAAGCTAGAATCTCTTGAAAGTCAACGTGAAAGATTGGGTGAGGTAGATTGGAAACAAGAGTTAGAAAATTATAAAGATTCAGAAGCTGAAAGAAGACAAGAAGATAGGCTTTATTTCCAATCTAAATTAGCAGAATTTGAAACTGCTTCTCGTGACCAATCATATGACCAGGAACGCCAGGCAATGCTTAGACAGGACTCTGTAAGATTACAAGCTCTGAACGAGGAAATACAGAACCTCAAATCTTTTTTAGGTACAGATCTTTCTGATTCTGCGGCAACACAAGCCCAATCATCTGTTCAAGAAAAGATTGAAGAAAAGGCATCTTTAGATAGTCAAATATCTGAAAAGCTTGCCATGCTTGATAAGGTTCAGTCTGAACTTGACAGTCAACCTCGAAATAGTGGAAACAATGGAATGATGATTTTCCTTGTAATACTTGGAGCCATAGTAATTATTCTTATTGTTGTGCTTGTAATGGTTTTAATGAATAAACCTAAACAACAAATACCTCCACCTTGGATGATGTATCCTCCTAGAAGACCTAAAAAAAAACCTACTGAGGAAAAAGTGACTGTTACAGCACCTCAAGTTCAACAAGCACCGCAACAACCTGTAGCGCCTCCTGAGCCTCTACCTGAAGATATTGCTGTCCTCCAAAGCGAAGTGAATGATATGAAACAAGCAGTTGTCTCTATGAGTGTTGGTCAGCCTCAAGCTGCAACAAAAATTGTTAAAGACTGGATAGTAGAAGAGGCTCCACCTGAGCCTGAAATAGCACCAGCCACTCCAGAAGCTGAAGATGATGGTGATAAGAAAAAGAAGAAAAAGAAGAAAAAATAAGAGGCACGTATGATCTCAGATTATAATAGACTCTCTGGTCTACAAAAAGTGGCTATACTATTCTCTATTCTTGGTGAAAGTTTAGCGTTAAATCTCATAAAAGAACTTGATAAAACAGAGCTGCGAAAAATAAGAGCTGCTATGCGAGGGGTGAATAGTGTTGCTTTTACTGTAAAAAAGCAAGTCATGGAAGAATTTTACTTTTCTTTTGTAAGTGAAAAATTCCAGGAAGAAGAAGAAAGCGATGAGCCTAAAAAGCCTTTTGCTTTTCTTGATGACTTGACGAATGAACAGCTTATTGCTCTTCTAATTACAGAAACACCAAGGGTAATTGCTATTACACTGGCCCAACTATCTAGTGATAAACGAATGTTAGTTTTAAATCGTATTAGTGAGGAAGAAAAAGGCCAAGTTCTTTTAAATATTGGTAATTTAGACGATGTTCCTCTTGAAGCGGTTGTTCAAATAGCTAATAAGCTTCAAAAGAAAGCTAGGCAACTACCTAAGACTGTAGCTTTCTCACGTGGTGGTGGAAAAGATTTAGCTGATCTTTTAGGAGAAATGGAAGCTGAAGATGAACAAATGTTTATGAGCAATTTAGAACAAGAGAATCCTGACTTAGCTGAAGCTGTTAAAAAATATCGAATTACATTTGAATCTATATTTGAAATTTTCCCGGACAACTTACTGCGAGATCTTATGAATGCGGTTGATTTAGATGCTATTGCCATGGCCTTAAAAGGAATGGATAAATCAATCAACGATAAAGTAATAGGTGTACTACCAAAAAAGAAACAGGCAATGTTTACCCCTGTAGAAGGAGCTGCTGCAAAGCGCGAAGTTGACGATGCGCGTAAAGCAATTGTCTCCGCTGCAAAACAAATGGAACGTGATGGTGCATTTAAACTAGAAGATCTACTAGGCGGAGGAGAGACTATAGAATAATTAAAAAATTTCTCTACCTAGTTCGCAATTGTTTATAATAAAACCTCGCTTTTCAGTGGGGTTTTTTTATTCAATATATCCAGAGAGTTCTCTTGCAGACGGGTCATCTGTTTTTACCCATTTAGGCATCCAATAATATGGAATTAGCTTTTCGTGGTTAGGAAAAAATGATTCAAAAACTTTCTTTAAGAATTGGTCTGCAATGATTTATTTTGAGTGACTCTGTTTTAAATTCCAAATCAGAAATTTTATTTTAGTACTGATTGAGCTGCTGCAAAACGTGCTATGGGTACTCTATATGGAGAACAACTAACATAATCTAGTCCTTCCTTGTAGCAGAACTCAACACTAGAGGGGTCACCTCCATGCTCTCCGCAAATACCTATCTTTAGTTCTTTCTGAATATTTCTACCTTTTTTAACAGCCATTGAAACAAGTTGCCCAACGCCATCCTGATCTAAACTTTGAAAAGGATCATGGTCTAATATGTTATTTTCAAGATAGTCTGGTAAAAATCCACCGATATCGTCACGGCTAAAACCATAGGTAGTCTGAGTTAAATCATTTGTGCCAAAACTAAAAAATTCTGCTTTTTGTGCTATTTTATCTGCAGTTAAGCACGCACGTGGTAATTCTATCATTGTCCCAACAAGATATTTAAAATCTACACCTGTTTCATTAACCACTCTATCTGCTGCATCTCTTACAATTTTTTCTTGATTTTCATACTCTGAATGACTCCCAACCAAGGGGATCATTACCTCAGGCATTGCTTTGATTCCTTCTTTAACTAATGAAGCTGTAGCTTCAAAAATAGCACGCGCTTGCATTTCAGTAATTTCTGGATAAGCTATTCCTAAACGGCATCCCCTGTGCCCAAGCATAGGGTTAAGCTCATGGAGAGTTTTAATTCTATCTTTTATTTTTTGGGGTTTGACATTTAATTCTCTCGCCAATGACTCTATTTGTTCATTATTTAAAGTAATAAACTCATGTAAGGGTGGGTCAAGCAATCTAATCGTGACCGGCTTGCCGGCCATTGCATCTAAAATTCCTTTAAAATCTTCTCTTTGAAATGGAAGGAGGTTCATTACTGCTTTTCTACGATCTGATTTATTTTCAGCTAAAATCATTTTTCTCATCTCAATAATGCGTTCTGGGTCAAAAAACATATGCTCTGTGCGACAAAGTCCAATCCCCTCTGCTCCAAAAGCGATAGCCTGCTTTGCATCTGCTGGACTTTCGGCATTAGTGCGAACTTTTAAGGTTCTAATTTCATCTGCCCATGACATTAGTTCTCTATATGACTGATTAGATTCTGGGTCTGCTGACTTTAGTGAGACCTTACCAAGATAAATAGAGCCTATAGTTCCATTCATTGATATCCAATCACCTTCTTTAATTAATTCACCATCAATGTTCATTTCTTTTTTATCAAAATTAATATTTATTGAGGCACAACCAACAATGCAGCACTTTCCCCAACCGCGCGCTACTAATGCTGCGTGCGATGTCATTCCGCCCTTTGCTGTAAGGATTGCTTCAGCTACATGCATTCCATGAACATCCTCTGGAGAAGTTTCTTCTCTAACTAAAATAACTGTCTTCCCAAGCTTTGCCCAACTTTCTGCATCATCTGCTGTAAATACAACTTGGCCCACCCCCCCTCCAGGTCCAGCAGGTAAGCCTCGAGTTAATAATTGAGACTTTTCTTCTTCTTCTGAATTTAAACTTGGGTGAAGTAATTCATCGATTTGTTCTGGATTTACCCGCATAATAGCTGTTTTTTTGTCTATCATTCCTTCATCTACCATGTCTACTGCCATTTGAATTGCTGCGCCACCTGTTCTTTTTCCTGTCCTTGTTTGAAGCATCCAAAGCTTTCCTTCTTCAATTGTAAATTCAATATCTTGCATATCATTATAGTGCTTTTCAAGATTTTTTCGGATGCTATTTAAGCTATTATATACTTCTGGCAAAAAAGCTTCTAATGATTCAAGATGTTTGGACTCGCTTGTTTTTGTTGCTTCATTTAAAGGATGGGGCGTCCTTGTCCCAGCAACAACATCTTCCCCTTGTGCATTTTGAAGCCATTCTCCGTAAAAAGAGTTTTCCCCTGTCGCTGGATTTCGTGTAAAGGCTACACCAGTAGCAGATTTCTCGCCGGTGTTTCCGAACACCATTGCCTGAACATTTACAGCAGTCCCCCATTCGTGAGGAATGTTTTCAATCTTACGATAGCTAATTGCTCGCTTTCCATTCCAACTTTGAAAAACTGCTTTTATTCCGCCCCATAATTGTTCATATGGGTCATCAGGGAAGGATACACCAAGAACTGTTTTAATACATTCTTTAAAATGATTTGATATTAATTCCCAGTCTTCTGCAGAAAGATCCGTGTCTGAATTATACCCCTTTGATTTTTTAAATTTATTAAGAATATCTTCTAATTGATGTCTTATACCTTTTCCTTCTTTTGGCTCAATTCCAGTTGCTTTTTCCATAACAACATCAGAGTACATCATTATTAGTCTTCTATAAGCATCATAAACAAATCTAGGGTTATTGGTTTTTTTAATTATACCAGGGATAGTTTTAGATGTAAGGCCTACATTCAACACCGTTTCCATCATTCCTGGCATTGACATTCTGGCTCCGGAACGAACTGATAAAAGCAAGGGGTCGTTCAAGTCACCAAATTTTTTGCCCATATCTGATTCAACTTTTTGGAGTGCTTCCTTTAGTTCTTCTTCTAAGTTATTTGGAAAGATTTGATCATTATTATAATAGTAAGTACAAACATCAGTTGTAATCGTTAATCCTGCTGGTACTGGAATACCTAATTTTGCCATTTCTGCTAGGTTTGCACCTTTCCCTCCAAGTAGATTTTTCATGTCTGCTTGGCCATCAGAATTGTTTTTCCCAAAATAATAAACGGATTTCATGTAGTTTCTTTCAATTGAATTGACAAAAAATTATCGGTGAATTTACAGTTTCAACAAGCAACTAACCTTTAATTTATCAAACTAAAATCATAAAAAATGATAAAAAACCAAAAATTAATAAATGACTTAAATGAATACTTAAATGAATACCCTGATGAATATTTAAAAGTTGGTAAGGTTTTAGATTTTGTTAAGAATCATAATAATTGCTTTGATAGAAACAACTGGTCTGGACATTTTACGGGATCAGCTTGGGTGGTTGATACTTCTCGAGATTGGATATTGATGACAAATCATATTCAGTTAAATATGTGGCTTCAACTTGGAGGGCATGCAGAAGGAAACTCTAACTTATTAGCGGTCGCCGTTAAAGAAGCAAAAGAAGAATCTGGACTAGAAAACTTTAAAATTATGTCTAGTAAAATTTTTGATCTGGATATTCATCAAATTCCTGTTTTTAGAAACACTCCCTCTCATTTACATTTTGATGTTCGTTATTTACTAGAAACTAAGCATGAAGAAGACCGTCTTATCGCAAGTAATGAATCACATGAAATCGCATGGATTAACAAAAATGATGTTATTGATAAAAATCCCGAGAGCTCTATTGCTAGAATGCTCGACAAAATGAAAAGGTACTGAAGTTGCCATCAGCTAAAAAAATTAAAAATATAATTTTATCAAATTGTGTGCCTGAACATGAAAGAAAAATAGGCGTTGAAATTGAAGGCCTCTATTATACAAATAATAAAAAACGATTACCTGTAAACAAAGGAAGCTCTTTTTCAGCAAAAGAGCTCTTAGATAAAATACAGTTAAACGGTAAGGCCTTTTCTTACTCACTTGAGCCAGGAGGCCAATTAGAATGGGCATCCCTTCCTAGTATTGACTTATGGGAAATACAATCGCAATACGACCAACATATGATTAAAGAAGAAAAAATTTGCAAAGAACATAATATAAACCGTCTTTTTTTGTCTGTAGATCCATTTTTCTCTCCTGATGAAATCAAATTAATAGATTCATTAAAGTATGAACTAATGCACAATGAATTTATAAAACATGCAAAATATGGCCCTTGGATGATGCGCAATACTACTAGCGTTCAATTAAATATTGACTTTACTTCGGAAAAAGAGGCCAATGAAATGGCATATGTTGCTGATGCAATTCAACCGTTACTAAGTATTTTATTCTCTAACGCCCCGTTTATTAAAAATGAACCTGTAGGGAATGCTAATATGCGTTGGAAAATTTGGTCTAATACTGACCCTCACCGTTGTGGCTCTCTTTTTGAACACAATATTAATTCACTCAATTCTATTGTTGATGATTACGCTGATTGGGTTAATGATCTTCAGGCAATTTTTAAATATGATTCCTTGGGAAATGCTAATTTTTTTAATGGGACAATGGATGAAATGATATTGTCTGATGAATCTCTAAATGATCTTCATGTCTTATCTGCTCTACATCAATCATTCACCAATGTTCGTTTTAAAACAGTTTTAGAAATCCGTTCAAGCGATCGTCCTCCTCGAGGTTTTGAGCTTGCTCCAGCAGCTTTTATAGCCGGCTTATTAACCGATAAGAATAACCGAAAAACTCTTATAGAAATGATTTCAGACTGGACTGATTTGGATTATAATAAATTATATCAAACTGCAAATGAGTTGTCTTTTTCTGCTAAGGGGCCTGGTGGGATAAAAATTGGCGACTGGCTTTCGCTACTATCTAAGCTTTCTTTAGAAGGTCTTGACCGTAGATCAACTCTTTACAGTATAAAAAATGAACGTCCACTTTTAGAAACATTATTAAATGATATTTTAATGAATGGACCGATGACTCTTCAGGTACAAAAAAATTATATGAAATCTGGTTTGCCTCTTGATAGCTTTCTATTTGAATCTGGTTTAGATTCTAAGATAAACACTTAGCTATGAATCCAAAATTATTACACAACCTTACGGTTATCCCCTTTTTTATATTAGGAATCACATCTTTTATTATGGGTTTTGGCTGGATGTTATCATCTGAACCTTGGATGCTTGATGAGTATGCAAACACCATCCTTTTAGAAGAGTCGTACAAGGATCTTTTTGCGCACCCAATTAATGAAAACCTGCCTCGGTATTTGACTTTATTATATCGCTTTTTTGGTTTGTGGGTAACCACGATTGGAATGTTAATAATGTCGTTTACTATTGTAACTCGCTTAGGGACAGTGATGGCTAGAAACTTTATACAAAGTTCTTTCTTTATTACGCTTATAGGGATATCTATAATAGAATATATTTTCATCCCTTCATCACATTTTGTCTATTTAACTTTTGTTTTGTGGATACTTTGGGGAGTCAGTGTTTGGGCAGGGATAAAGTTAAAAACATATGATGTATGACTTGCATCCATTAGTAATTCATTTCCCAATTGCGCTTTTTTCTGCTGCAATATTATTTGATTTATTATTTTTAATTTTTAATAACAACGATTTTTATGTTGGTGGATGGTGGACTATGCTATTTGCGCTTGTTGCCTCAGCAGCTGCAATCGCTACTGGTATCATTGATGATACCCTTATCGGACATCTAGGTTCGGTTTACCCCCTTTGGCTTAATCATGGTTTGGTTCAGCTTTTTTCTTGCATCCTCTTTTTAACTTTATTTCTATGGAGAACAAAAGATAAAAGCATATTTTATGATAACTTAAAAAAACGAGTTTATACAGCTACGGCATTAATAGGCATTGTTATTCTTTACTATGGTGGCCATCTTGGCGCGGAACTTGCAGGTAGGGTTTAGATGTTATTATTTATTTCAACAAGTCTCTTTTACTTTTTAATTTATATCATTAATTATTAACTAATAAAAGTAAATCAATGACTAGCGGTAAAAATTTTATAGGTTCTACACTTGGCAAAAAGATAATGGTTGCAATCAGCGGCTTACTTTTTTGTTTCTTTCTTTTATTTCATTTTGCAAATAATCTTATAATATTTACTGGTGCTGATAATTTTAACTTTTTAGTCTCTAGCCTTGAGAAAATAAAGCCGCTTGTTAGACTTCTTGAGGTTCTACTCGTTATTATTCTAATTACTCATATAACAAATACAGTTTTATTAACCATCAAAGCCAAAAGGTCTGGAAGAGCGCCAAAAGATACTACTGGAACAAAACACTCTACTTTTTCATCAAGGACCATGTTTTTTTCTGGAAGTATTCTTTTTATTTTTATTGTGACTCATCTCTCAACATTTTGGTATAACTTTCAAATTACTGAAAACCATTCCTCATACTACAGAATTGTTACTGATAGTCAATTGGGCTTTGGCAATATTTTTATCACAATATTATATTTACTGGCAATGATTTTTTTAGGTTTTCACATAAAGCATGGGTTTTCATCTGCGTTAATAACTCTTGGACTTAGCAGTACTATCTTGGGTAGGCTTATAAATAAAATAGCTTTTCTTTTTTGGTTGGTGATTCCATCTGGGTTTTTTATGATTGCCTTTTGGTTTGGAATTTTAAAAGGAGGACTCTAAATGCTAGATGCAAAAATACCTGATGGTCTTCTTAGTGAAAAATGGTCTAATTATAAATCAAAAATTCCTCTGGTAAGCCCCGCAAACAAACAAAAACAGACTGTAATTATTATAGGTACTGGCTTAGCTGGCGCATCTGCTGCTTCGTCTATGGCTGAAATGGGTTATAATGTTAAGTCCTTTTGTTTTCAAGATAGCCCGCGAAGAGCACATTCAATTGCTGCGCAAGGTGGAATAAATGCCGCAAAAAATTATCAAAATGATGGCGATAGTGTATACAGGCTATTCTACGATACAATAAAGGGAGGGGACTATCGCTCCCGCGAAGCTAATGTTTATAGATTAGCAGAAGTTAGTGGAAATATTATTGATCAGTGTGTAGCTCAAGGTGTCCCTTTTGCTAGAGAATATGGCGGCACACTAGACAATCGATCTTTTGGTGGAGTTCAAGTCTCAAGAACTTTTTATGCAAAAGGTCAAACAGGACAACAGCTATTGCTTGGCGCTTACAGTGCACTTAGTCGGCAAATTGAAAAGGGGAAGGTGCAAATGTTCACTAAGCATGAAATGGTTGATATTGTTTTAGTAGACGGGCACGCAAAAGGTATTATTGCAAGAAATTTGATTACCGGTGAGCTAGAGAAGCATGCTAGTAATGCTGTAGTTCTAGCAACTGGAGGCTATGGTAATGTTTATTATTTATCAACCAATGCAATGGGAAGCAATGCAACTGCTGCGTGGAAAGCTTATAAGAAAGGTGCAATGTTTAGCAATCCATGTTTTGCCCAAATACACCCAACATGTATCCCTGTTTCGGGTGACTATCAGTCAAAATTAACATTGATGTCAGAATCTCTTAGGAACGATGGGCGAATTTGGGTCTCAAAGAAAAAAGGAGACGCAAGAACACCGGATGAAATACCAGAGTCTGAGCGTGACTATTATCTAGAAAGAAGATATCCAGCTTTTGGAAATTTGGTTCCTAGAGATATAGCCTCGAGAGCTGCAAAAGAACGTTGTGATGCTGGTTATGGAGCTGGGTCCACAGGACAGTCTGTTTATCTAGATTTCGCTGATGCAATAGATCAGCAAGGAAAAGATGTTGTGCGTACTAAATACGGAAATTTGTTTGAGATGTATAATAAGATAACTGGAGAGGATCCTTATAATAATCCAATGAGGATCTATCCTGCTGTACATTATACCATGGGCGGATTATGGGTGGATTATAATTTAATGACAACAGTCCCCGGTCTTTTTGCTATTGGTGAATGTAATTTTTCTGATCATGGAGCAAATCGCCTAGGAGCATCTGCGTTAATGCAAGGCCTTGCTGATGGTTATTTTGTTTTACCATATACAATTGGAACATATTTATCTAATCAAATCAACGATGAACCAATGAGTAGTTCTGACCCAGCCTTTGAAAAAACAAAACAATCCGTAAAAACTTCAATAGATAAACTATTAAACAATAAAGGTAATAAGAGCGTTGAAAGCCTTCATAAATCTCTAGGTGAAATAATGTGGAATAATTGTGGAATGTCTAGAAACAAAGAGAATCTTAAAACGGCTCTTGATGATGTTGGTGCTTTAAAAAACACTTTTTGGTCTGACGTTAAAGTTCCCGGGCGAGAAAACGAAATAAATCTTGAGCTAGAAAAAGCTGGGCGTGTTGCCGATTTTATTGAACTGGGCGAATTAATGATTCGTGACGCCTTGGTGCGCGAGGAGTCTTGTGGTGCTCATTTTAGAGAAGAACACCAGACAAATGAGGGTGAAGCTTTAAGAGATGACGAAAATTTTAACTTTGTTTCTGCATGGGAAAGTCAAGGTGACTTAAAGGAACCAAAATTACAAAAAGAAAAACTTGAATTTGAAACAGTAACGCCAACACAAAGAAGTTATAAATGAACACAATAAATATTACACTTAAAGTTTGGCGTCAAAGAGCAACGGGTTCAAAAGGTGCTTTTGAAACCTATGAAATGGAAAACATTAATTCTCATATGTCATTTCTTGAGCTCTTAGATGTTCTTAATGAAAGGTTGATTAAAGACGATAAGGACCCAATTGCATTTGAACATGATTGCAGAGAGGGAATTTGTGGAAGTTGTGCAATGTCAATTAATGGTGAGGCGCACGGTCCTGTAAAAGCAACCACGGCTTGTCAACTTCATATGTTCAACTTCAAAGATGGCGACACTATTACTGCGGAGCCCTGGAGAGCAGAATCGTTTCCTATTCTTAAAGATTTAGTTACTGATCGAAGTTCTTTTGATAGAATAATACAAGCAGGCGGTTACATTTCTGTAAATACTGGCAGTGCCCCTGACGGAAACGCTATCCCAATTGCACAAGATATTGCTCAGCATGCTTTTGATGCTGCTGCGTGTATTGGTTGTGGGGCTTGTGTTTCTACTTGTAAAAACTCTTCAGCAAATTTATTTGTTTCAGCTAAGATTGCACAATTTTCTTCTCTCCCACAGGGAGAGCCCGAACAAAGAAAGCGCGTGTTAAAAATGGTTCATCAAATGGACGAAGAAGGCTTTGGGCACTGTACAAATACTGGCGCATGCGAAGCTACTTGTCCAAAGGAAATTTCAACAGGTTATATTGAAGAAATGAATAGAGAGTATATAAAAGCTAGCCTTAAGTAAATTATATTTAATTAGCTTTTAAGTCTAAAGTTCACCGGTATAGAAATCCAAACACCAACAGCTCTTTCTCTTTGTCTTGCTGGTCTAAATCTTACAGCTCGAATTGCTGTTGAGGCAGCTTCATTTAATCCCGTATTTGGGATTCCTTTTAAAATAACAGTATCTTTTACCCTGCCTCTATCATCAACAAAAACCTGAACGACAACCGTTCCTTCAATACCTGCCTCTTGTGCAATTTCAGGGTATTTTGGTCTTATGGGTGTCAGCGGAACAGGTGGGTCATCGTAAGGAATAAATTTAACTCGCGGTCCCTCAGGTGGAGGTGGAGGTGCATCCCAAGCATCGAAATCATCTAAATTAAATTCGTCTAGCGTAACATCATCTGCAATATCTTCGCTCTCTGACTCTACTGGAACAGATGGCCTTGCTGGAGGTGGAGGTCTATCAAATTGCTCTGTTTGAGGGATATCAATTTGCTCAATAATTATTTGAACTTCCTCATCTAATTCAACTCTGTTTACTACTCTTGGAAAAATTAAGAAAGTAATAATTAATAATGCAATTCCGGCAAAGCTTGTAATTCTAACAATTACTGGATAAGAGTATTTTAGGGAAGCTGATAATTCTGTCCTCATTTTAGTCTACTTGTGTCTTTGATGAATAATTCAACTTTAGGGCATCAGCCTTTCTTAGCTCAGTATGGATATCGCTAATCAACTCCATTTTTGCTCTTTCATCTGCTTTTAATGAAACAACTAATTGAGGATCAGCAACACGTTTTTCATACATAACATGACGAACACCCTCAGCAGAATAAAGCTTATCTTCAATTGAGACTAGCCCTTCTTTTGAAACCCAGATGTGGGAAGTGTGTCTTTTTGATTTAAGCTTTTCTATTCGTTTTGCTTTGGGCAATGAGATTGGTAACCCAGAATATTCTCTTAAAACTGTTGTAACCATAAAAAAGATTAATAGCATAAAGATAATGTCTGGCATTGATGCTGTAGGGATTTCTGAGTCAAGTTGTGTTTTTCGGTTTACTTTCATCAGCCAGACTCTGCTATTGAAATTCTTGTGGCGTTTGCTTGTTTTAATTGATCAATAACTTTTACATAGTCCATATAATTTGATGCACTATGCGCTTTTACTGAAATAATTAGCTTATCATTTTCAACAAGTTTCTGCCTTACTGTCCTTGCAAGATTTCTCACTTCAACCGCTTCGCCACCAAGGAGAACGTTCCCTGTTGAGTTTATTAAGCAGTTCAGTATATTTTTTTTATTAATTTCAAGCTCTTCGCCCTCTGCTGGCAAAACCATTCCAAGCCCTTTATCCATATCAATCGTCGTTGTAACAAGGAAAAAGATTAACAGCAAAAAAGCTATATCTGCCATTGAAGAGGTTGGGATTTCTCCGCCTTTGAATCTGCGTTTTCTAGCCATTTTTTGTTATTTTTTACTCTTACTAATAGATTTCATATCATAAAGCTGGTCTACAAGCTTTAAAGAGTTTTCTTCCATATCTAGGATTAGTTTGTCAATTCTTGATACAAAGTAGTTTTGAAACATTTGAATTATCATCGCTGTAATAAGGCCAAAGGCTGTTGTGAGCAATGCTTGAGAGATTCCTCCCGCAACCACTGCTGGCGAGATATCATTAGCAGCTTTAATCGCATCGAAAGCCCCAATCATACCAACCACCGTACCTGTAAATCCTATCATAGGAGCTACCGTAATCACCGTATTAAGCCAAATCATGTTTTTTTCTAAGAATGACATTTCTAAAGATCCGGCATTTTGGATAGCCTTTTCAACTTCATCTAAGCCTCTACTAGTCTTTGTAAGGCCTGCATGAAAAATTTCAGCAACGGGGCCGCGCGTTTCATTGCAAACCTCTATGGCTGCCTCTACTCCCTGTCCAGAAATTGTTTCTGAGATATCAGTGAAAAATTTGTCTGAATCAATAGAAGACATTATTAGTGAGTATGCTCGCTCCAATGCAAACCCAAGCCCAAAAATCAAAGAAATTAGGATTGGCCACATAAAAGCACCGCCATCTATAAAATATTGAACCATTAATTACCTCCGTTTAAGTAAAATCAATCATTGAAATTATCCCTTACCTCTGGGAAAGTCAAATTATAAAGTCGGGAAATTTAATTTGTTTTAACCAAGAATGCACTAGCTTCGTTAAAATGTTTTATAGCCCCTAAAACCTGACTATCTACCTTCGCACGAACCCCCCAAAGCTCATCTCTTCCCCATTTTACACCAGCTACTTCAGACTTTAAAATAGTTTCTATGTATGCTTTGTCCTTTGCCAGTTCATCTATATTTATTTTTTTATCTTCTTTCTTAACAAATAATAAAAAATCTGAAAACGCGTCTTTTGAAAATGACCATTTAGACTGAAAATCTTCATAGTCCTTTGGAATAGACGTGTCTTTTTTTACAAATGCCGTGCTCCAGTTAAACATTAACCGTTTAGGATGAGACATTATTTTTCGCGTAAACTCAGAAATCTCTAGCTCCCAAGGAATGTAAACGTCTGGTGTAATCCCGCCGCCGCCATAAACAACACGACCGTTTCGCGTTTGAAATGGTGGCCGTAGTTTTTTCAATGAATCAATTTTTGATTCTCGATCTTCTTCATATAGCTCTCGATAATATAGTTCTGGGTCCGAGTTGTCAAACGGGCGCTGAATTAGCCTTCCGCTTGGTGTATAATATTGAGCAATTGTTACACGGACGGCTGACCCATCACTTAGTCCAATCTGTCTTTGAACAAGGCCCTTTCCAAAGCTGGTCTCTCCGACAACTAAACCACGGTCTAAGTCTTGAATCGCTCCGGCAACTATTTCACTTCCACTAGCAGAACCTCTGTTGATCAAAACAATAAGGGAGAAACCCTCTTTTCCTTTTCTGGGTGAAGCTATAAATGCTTGTTCAGTTTGTTTGCTTTTACCTTTAGTATATACTAAGGTGTCTTTTTTTGCTATAAATAAATTGGCAACGTCGGCGGCCTGTTCTAATATTCCACCACCATTATTTCTGAGGTCAAGAATCATTCTTGTCATGCCTTGATCTAATAATTTGTTTACGGCTAGTCGCATTTCTTTGCCAGATTTAGTTGAAAATCGCGTTAGCCATGCATATCCTGTGTTTTTATCAAGCATCGTACTTGCTCGAACACTATAAAGAGGAATGTCGTCACGAATTATTGTTACATCAAAGGGGCTGGTTCCCACTCGTCCAATTTTTAGGTCTACTCTTGTTCCTTTTTTACCACGCAGTTTTTTATAAACCTCATCCCGCTCAATTCCTTTAGCGCTTACCCCGTCAATTTCTGTAATCCAATCCCCAGATTGGATTCCAGCTTTTTCAGAGGGGCCACCCACAACAGGAGCAATAACCGTTATATATCCGTTTAAGATATCAAACTCTACACCAATCCCTTGAAATTCCCCCTTAAACATTTCATCAATGTTTTTTTGATCTTTTGCAGAAATAAAAATGGAGTGTGGGTCTAATTGTTCCATTATTCCGCTTAAAGCTCCATCAAGGAGGCTTTCCATATCAACGTCTTTGTAATATAATTGATTTACATAATAAAGCATTTGGTTCATTACTTTGAACTTGCTTTCAATTATGGAATATGCATTGTTTTGCTTTGACGTTAGCTGCGTTAGCGGGACTGCAATCATAAGGCCCATTAGAAGGCCTGTAAATAAAGAAAGATTATTTCGAAAGAATTTTTTTTTCATTTAATAATAAATTATAAACCAAAATACAAAACGGTTCTAACAGTGAATCCGTGTAAAGATGACTTTGAAGAATCTCCAATGGGCATATGCCCATTTAATTTCATTTTACCTTCACCAATTAAGCCTTTATTAAAACCTGCGCTTATTCTTAGTCCCATTCGATCTAAAAACTGCCACTTCACTGCAACATATGGTTGAAAGTTAAAAAAAGTTCCACTCATTTCGGTCATAGACCCAGCGAGGTTCATTTCCCTATACTTAGCCTTGGTTTCGTTTGGCTCTGGTAGCGTATGGTCTTCAAAAAACTTAATGAAATCATCATAGCTCTTATCATTCTTATTAATATCTACATAAACTGTTTTGTCTTCTCTGTCATAATAAGCATGGTGAAGATTTTTAGAGATACCATCTTCTAAACGAGACTGCTTTCCAATGTCTGCATATGATCTCACTTTTACATGTTGGTCAATTGCAAGAGAGTATCCCCCCACACCCATTAGGGCGCCCGTCGTTACCTCTAGGTCTCTATAAATCGGAATTACATATTCAACAGTCATCGCACCCATTAAAAAATTTATTCTTGCATTAATCGTAAGTCTATCCGTCAACTGTTTTAGCGAGCTGGTTTCGTCAATGTTGTCTTTTTGATAGCCCGCTATATCGTTTTTTTCTTCATAAGTTTTTATATCGTATACGTTACTTACTGGTTGAGTGCCTATTCCCGCATAACCACCAAGCCTCCAAGGACCCGACATTTGTGCAAAGCCTTCTCCACCAAAAAAAACAAGCGGTTTCGTGCCTAACTCGTCAGTATCAAAACCAAGACTGTTTAAAATAGATTGCCCTGGAATTGAATCTAAAACCATATACATTGAGCTGAATCCAATGCCGCCACCATAGTTTGTTTCCGTAGGATAAATATTCCCTTGTGAAAAACTCAGAGCGTTAGCAAAAATAAATATTAGTAGTGTTTTTTTCATAAAGTTAAATAGATGCTAAGCAATAAGCTGTTAATTTATTCAGGATGCTTGTAAATCGAAATGATAATTCTAAATTTTGATAATGAAAATTTAAGGTGTTTCGCTTGATATATTTGACGGTGAACACCTATATTTGAACGAACCTCTAGGTAAGGGTATTCGTATTATATCAAGATCATCAAGTTATTTTACCACATTTAGTGTGTTAGGCGAACCTATTGTCATATAGGCTACCTATTCGTTTGTTCGTTTTATGCTTTGGTTTTATTCTTGCAAAAGACCTTCACGTTTTTGGCACGTTTGACTTTAATCGTAATGGGAAAAGTGAAATTTTTAAACTCAACGGCCTTGTGGCGCCCCTTGAGCTTGTTGAGCTTAATGAAGATGGTACGCATAGCTCTCTTTGGCGTTATGCTCCTAAGAATGAAGAGTTGATTGTTGATATTAAATTTGCAGATTTAAATGGAGACAATGTAGAAGAGCTAATTGTTGCCCAAAAAGGTAATTCTCTGAATAATTGGCTTGTTGTTTTTGAGTGGAACGGAAAAGGCTTCACTCAAAACAAGCAATCGTTAAAAAATGATGACGGTCCCCTTGATTTAATTCGCCCATCCAATCTTGCTTCTTTTGCAAATATTTTTTCTGCGGCATTTTCTACTCCAGATCGCAGTTCAACTGTTTTTTCTTTGGAACTCAAAGAAGGAGACCTTCTTAAGTCTAACACACAATTTAACACTGCGCCTCTAATCTCTAATGGCTATGGACCCGTTTATGTTGGAATGTTTAAAGTTAAGGGCGATGGTTATGCCGCTCTTATTAGCCCCGAGGGAAACATTCTCAAGGCTAGCGTGTTTTCTTTATCAGACATTAACCAAAATATTAATTCAGACATTTTGCCCCTAAATGGGGCACGCGTAATATCCGGCCCAGACATTCAACCGTTTGATGAAAACAGTGATGGAAACCAGGAGCTTTTAATTCCTTTTGCCACGGGTGAAGTATATTCTTTAGCCTTAACTGATAGTGGAATAACATTTACAGAAAGCAAGTTAAGTGAGTCCGGACTTTTCGGAATGAAAGCTGCTGCTGGTGAAGATGAGATAAATAATGCAATCATTAGCCGCATTGAAAGCGGCCTTTACAGCCCGCCTCTTGGAGTTGATCCTTCAACGGTCGACGACTCTTTAATAATATTAGTATCCGACACTTTGATGTTGGGTGATAGTTTAAGCCTTTTTGTTTTACCTGACTCTATTGGTGAATTTTATAGTTTTAAATGGTCTGCAACTCCTCCTTCTGGCATGCGATTTAATCCGCTTGATTTTAAAATTGAATGGACCCCCAAAAGGGAGCACATTGGAGTTGTTGACCTTTCTTATTATCTTGAAGTCCGCTTAAATGAAGAGCTTAGAAGCGGGCAAGATGACTTTGGGGACACCCATCACATATATCCTGTGTTGCAAAGCAGGGATTCTTCCATGGTTGTGCTTATTGGAGATACTATTAAACCGCCTGAACCTTTTGTGCTTATCCCGCCGCGCTTTCATCGTGTTGAAATATCAACTAAAGATATTAATGAATCCGACCGTTTTTCTTTTGATGGCGAAACTCCCTTTAGCGCCACAACCGTTAATTCAAATGGAATAATTACAGTTGGTGTCGGCGCTAATTTGAGCTGGATAAAACAAGATAAGTCAGGAACTTTTAATTTTAAATCTTCATCTCAAAAACCTGACTCCATGATTACGCTTTCAATCATACACGACTTATCAAATAACATATTTTATGCATCCCTTTCTCCAACTCATGATTCTTTATCACAATCTTTTGACCCCGAAGGTTGGGATTCAAAGCTCTATAAGTTTCCCGAATATTTTTTTGAAGGCTTTCCTTTAAATATGGGGCTTGATTCTATAGATGCTCATAGCGACGTCTCTCTCTTTTCTTCTATTGGTGATGTTTCGGGGTTGATTTCTCTTTCGTCTCCACTTTTTGACCAGCAACATGATATCTCCATATCCTATTTTGGTGGCAAGCCGCATGCTATTCGGGGTGACATTAGTGTAAAAGAGAATGGGTCTCATAAAACACTAACGGAAATTGATTTTGAATCTTCCTTTATCCCAAGAGACATTAATGCTTGGATGAGCTCTGTAAGTCGCGATACGTTGGTTTTTCACGTTGACTCTATACCTGATACTTTAAAAGCTCAGGCCAGTTTTCGTTCCTTTTATTCTCCTGCAAAAATTATATCAAAAACAGCTCAAAAAGTTTTACCTGATAGTGCAGCGAGCGACAGCCTTTCCCTTGGTGGCTCTGTGAAGACGGCCTCCCAGCCAGACACCTTATCTGTTGACCCAACTGTATTACAGATTGCTCCTGACAGTTCAACAAACACAACGCCTTTAGTTTTGCCTGATAGTGCAGCGAACGATAGCCTTTCTCTTAGTGGCTCTGTGAAGACGGCCTCCCAGCCAGACACCTTATCTGTTGACCCAACTGTATTACAGATTGCTCCTGACAGCTCAACAAACACAACGCCTTTAGTTTTGCCTGATAGTACAAAGTGAACTATAGAACCCTCTATATCTTCGCACTCTTC
>ENA-OREN01000614-OREN01000614.1-marine-metagenome-genome-assembly--contig:-NODE-614-length-48993-cov-5.361967_pt1 | contig 48993 bp, 54 predicted proteins | sample MGYA00248624_ERZ508555 | MGnify/ENA primary metagenome ERZ508555 (study PRJEB26222, sample SAMN06267773) | marine metagenome | isolation source: Saanich Inlet, British Columbia, Canada | place... | reverse complement strand
AGTGACCCGTCAGCCCAATTATTGGCGATAAGACAATGGGTTAAACGTTATCTAAGGTAGTTATCTGGGTCAGCCCCTTATGTTTTCCGCGCCTATCGCTATGCAGCCGACGGCCCGGAAATCCAAGGCCGCCTTGGCGCGCCCTAGTAGTTTGCGCAAGAATGATTTGGTCCTATAGGATAGATCCGAATTTGGAACAGGGAGAATACCGATGGCACTATTGGATGCATCAAACGCCGGAAAAATTCCGCGCACACCGCAAGGGGTGACGCCGTTTCAAAAATTGTTCGGCGAGCGCTATCCGGACGGCGCCAAATGGTGGTCCTATATGAAACGGGAGGTCATCGATCCCCAGCGACACCTGGAACCCAATCCGAAAAAGACCGAGATCGAAGATTTCGCCGCGCTTACCGAAGAGGTCAAGCAAATGACCCTCGATCTGGGCGCGGCCCAAGTGGGCATCGCCGATTTCAATGAGGCCATCACATTCACCGACGCCGAAGATCTTGGCCATAAATCGGTGATCGTCTTCTTGATGCCCATGGACTTCGACGTGATGATCGATATTGGTCCCAAATCCCAGGAAGACGTACACAAAACCTATTTCCTGCTGGATGAGTTGGCTACCCGCCTCGCCACCCGCATCAGCGCCTATGGCTATTCGGCGAGCGTGCAGGCCAACCGGGGCGAGATCCCCTTGCCCGCCTACGGCCAACTGGCCGGGCTGGGCGAGCTGGGCAAGCATGGCAGCCTAATCTCGCCGGAGTTGGGCTCGGCGTTCCGTATTTCGGCGGTTTCCACCGACATGCCGCTTGTCGCCGATGGGCCCGCCGATTTCGGCATCGACGAGATTTGCACCAAATGCCATATATGCAGCCGCTTTTGCCCCGGCGAGGCGATCCCCGCGCAAAAGGTGGATGTGAACGGCATGCTGCGCTGGCAGATCGACACGCCCGCCTGTCATCCCCATTTCCTGCGTCTCTATGGCTGCAAGATTTGCCTTTCGGTCTGCCCGATGAACGCACGCGGCGACAAAAAGGCGGAATACAAAGACGTGGCCAAGGATATCCGCGAAGCCAAGGACGCACCCGGCATGTTGGAGCTGATCAATTCGAGGGGCGATCTGAAGATGGAAGACTTCAACGAAAAGGCCGCCAAACTAACGCCGGAGGAGCGCGAACTGGTTTGGTGGGAGGAGCCCTATCCCTTGCGCACCGCCAATTACGATGGCCTAAAGGATTGATATTCCAGGCCCCGTCCCTATCTATAGAGAATGCCCGACGTCGTTGAAATTTATATGTGCAAGGCTGGCGAAAAGCTGGAGGACGGCAAGCTCGCCGTATCCAATGACATCTATGACAAGGAAGCGGCCAAGACCGACGCCATAATGCGCTGCAAGATATCGCCGTCCCTGGCGCGCATCGCCTATTACGCCATCAACGACAATGGCGACTTCAAGCCCTATTACTCCTACAATAATCCCAAGGTGGAAGAACCCAAGTCGAAGCAAGCCAGCAATGAAGGGCTACGCAAGAAGCGCCGCAAAAAGAAGCCCGCAAAGAAAACCTTTTGGCAGAAATTGGCTGCCAGCGTGGGGCGTTAGCTTGATCCGGCTTGGATCGAAACGTTGATGCGGCTCGCCTTGCGGATGCCGAGCCAATAAACACAGAACACCGCCGCCAACAAAAACATCAGTGCAACCGGATGGTTCAAGAGCTCCATAGGCTTGTTGTCGGCGATGATCAGCGCCTGCGCCATTTTCAGCTCGTACTGGCGCCCCAGCACGAAGGCAATAATGAACGGCACGACCGAAAACCCGAAGATGCGCATCAGATAGCCGACGCCGGCAAAGCCGATCATCAGGGCAACGCCGAGCAATCCACCGGTGGTCAGGTACACGCCGGTGATACAAAATAAAAGCGCCACGGAGAATACTACCGAGCCCGGCGCCAGCGCAACGATGGCCCAAATGCGAAGCCCGAATTGGCCGACGATGAGATTGAGCCCATTGGCCATCACCATGGCGCCGAACAGCCCATAGATGAGCGGCACCTGCTCCTTGAACAGAAGCGGTCCCGGCTCGACGCCGTGGATAATCAGCGCACCAATGATGAACGCCGCCGTGACATTGCCGGGAATGCCGAGGGTCAGAAGCGGGATCAGATTGGCGCCCATGACGGCGGAATTGGCCGCCTCGGTCGCGGCGACGCCGTGGATATTGCCCTTGCCGAAGCTGTCCGGATCCTTGGACCGGCTTTTGGTATAGCCGTAGCTGAGAAAGGCCGCAGCGGTTGCGCCGATGCCCGGCATGGCGCCGACAAAGGTGCCAATCACGGCAGCACGCAAAAGAGTGATGCGGCAGGCCCAGTATTCCGCCCACGATACCCTGCGGTCGGCGGGGTCCTGGTTCTTGGGAATATTCACGGCCGAGCCTCTGTGCAAGGTGCCCGATACAATTTGGCGAATGATCTCGCCCACCGCCAGAATGCCGATGCCCACCGCCGACAGCGGCAAGCCATCATCCAGCTCAAAGCTACCGAACTGGAGGCGCGGCGTGCCGTTTTCCGGATCAAGCCCGACCGACGCGCACAGCAAACCGAAGCCGGTGGCGATCAAGCCCTTGGCCATGGAATCACCGACCAGACCGGTAATCACGGCGAACGCCAAGGTCATCAAGGCGGCGATCTCTACCGGGCCCATTTTCAAGGCGATGATAGCCAACGGCGCCGATACGGTGATCAGCACGATATCGCTCATGGTATCGCCGGTAACGGAAGAAAAAAGCGCCATCTTCATAGCCTTGACCGGCTTGCCCTGCTGCGACATCGGATGCCCATCGAGGGCCGTCGCCGCCGCTTCGGGCGAGCCGGGGGTATTGATCAGCACCGCCGGGATGGCGCCGCCGATAGTGCCGCCCTTGCCGACTGCAACCAAAAAGGAGATCGCCGTCAGCGGGCTTAAGACGAAGGTAAAAGGCACGGCAATGGCGATCGCCATGGGCGCCGACAGACCGGGGATGGCGCCCACCAATTGGCCGAGCGCGACACCGGCCAAGACAAAAAAGAATACATGCCAGGTAAAAGCGCTGGCGAGACCTTCGGCTATCTGTGGAAAATCATACATGGGTGTTCAGGTCCGGTCATGGAAGCGGGCGACGGAGGACGATTTCGAAAACAAGCCAAATGAAGGTGGGCATGACCACCAGGCCGACGATGTACCACAGCCAGCGGCGCTCCCCCGACAGAAGCATGATGGCGCCAACCAGAACGGGCGCCGTGTATAAATACCCGACCACCTCTAGGGCAAATGTCGCGACCAGGCAGGCGGCAACGACGAACACCGCCTTCAAGACTTTGTCGCCCTCGAATATGGCGGTGCCGGTCGGCTTTATCCATTGGGCAAGGCCCGTCACAATTATTAACACCGCAGCGATCGTCGGGAAGGCGCGCGGCACAAGGCCAACAGCGGGCACCACATCTGTCTGCCACGGAATAAGAAAAAAGAGAAAGCCAGCGCCGATCACGGCGCTGGCTGCCCCTAGAACACGGCCCAAAGACATGGACATTGTGTTTTGCCCGGTACTTAGGCGTCGCCGTTACTTGGATGCGGCGATCAGATTATTTAGAGAACCAAGGCCTTCATTTATCAGCTTACCCGTGCCTTCCGGCCCGAGATTCCTGACTTCCAACCGAAGACGCTTGGCCACGATTTTCTTCACGTCGTCGGAGTTGATGGCGTCATCGAACGCCTTCGCCAAGGTGGCTTTGACGTCTGCCGGCAAGCCCTTGGGCGCGGCGGCAAACCAGGTCGGCTCGACCGGATAGTTGAAGCCCTGCTCCCTTAAGGTTTTCTGCTTCATAGCAAGAGGGTGACGAGACCGGCTTAAGGTAGCCAGCACTTTTATCGTACCGTCTTTCATGTAACGCATATGGCGGCCGCCATCAAAGCCCGCAGCCACATGTCCGCCGAGGAGCTGCTTCATCACCTGACCGCCGCCCTTGGTGGGCACGGCTCGCAAGTTGGCGCCGCTGGTCTTGGACAGCACTTTCAGCAGCATATTGCCGGTAAGGCCGTTTGATGCGACCGCTGCGCCACCGTTTTTCTTGGCAAAGGCGATCAGCCCGGCAATGTCGTTATAGGGGCGGCTGCCTTGGGTGACGATCACCAGATGACCGGTTGCCACTGTCGCCAGATAATCGAAGCTGTTGAGCTGGAACGGCGCCGGCTTGCGGGTGGCGACCGCCAGAACCACGCCGGTCGATACCGCCATGCCGATATTATGCCCATCGGGCTTTTTCTGCTTCAAACCCCTCAGCATGACAACTCCGCCGCCGCCGCCCTTGTTTTTGACAACGATCGTCCAGCCCTTGGTCTATTCAATATTGGCGGCGATCAAGCGGCCCATGGTATCGGTCGAGCCGCCGGGCCCGAACCCGATGGTCAAGTTGATAGGTCCAGATGGCTTCCACTCGGCTTGGGCCGAAGGCGCGGCGAGCAATGCGGCGGACGCAAAAATAGCGGCAGCAGCTAATCGGAAATTCATGGTATGTCTCCCTGTAGGAAATAATGATTGTGTTGAGGCGGAATGGACCCCTTGATCGAGGTTCTCTTAAAGTAACGGTAACGACTGGTATCGGAGGTTGTAAAGGGATAAATCGGTTGCTCGGTTTTAAATCAAGGAATGAAAGCATGCCAACGTTGAAAACCAAGGACGGCGTAAACCTCCATTATCAGGAGGCGGGCACGGGAACGCCGGTGATATTCGTGCACGAATTTGCCGGCGACGGGCGCAGTTGGGAGCCGCAGGTGCGCTATTTCTCCCGAAGCTACCATTGCATCACCTTCAATGCGCGCGGCTATCCACCGTCGGATGTGCCCGACGGCCCCAATATGTACAGCCAGGATCATGCCCGCGACGACATTCTGGCAGTGCTCGACGGGCTTGGGATCGATGCCGCCCACATCGTCGGCCTTTCCATGGGCGGCTTTGCCACCTTGCATTTCGGTTTGGAATATCCGGAGCGGGCCTTATCGCTGATCGTGGCCGGCTGCGGCTATGGCGCCGGGCCCGATGTGCGCGCCCAGTTTGTCCGAGAGACCGAAGCCGCGGCGCACCGTATCCGCGCCGAAACCATGGCCGTCTTTGCCGAGACCTATGCCGCCGGCCCTGCCCGCGTGCAACTGCAAAACAAGGACCCAAGGGGCTGGGAAGAGTTTAAAAGCCAGTTGCAGGACCATTCGACCGAAGGCTCGGCCAACACCATGCTGGGCGTCCAGCGACTGCGGCCATCCCTCTATGAGCTAGAAGACAAGATGCGCGCCCTGAAAGTGCCGACGCTGATCATGAACGGCGACGAAGACGAGCCGTGCCTGGATGCGGGATTGTTCATGAAGCGCTGCATATTGTCATCAGCGCTGGTGCTATTGCCGCTGACGGGGCACGCCTGCAATCTGGAAGAGCCGGCGCTGTTCAATCAGTTCGCCGATGATTTCTTCCACCGGGTCGAGGCCGGAAGCTGGAATTTGCGCGATCCCCGCTCGATCTCCGACGGGATTTTATCGGCGAGTGAGCGTTGATGAGGCGACCGGGTAATTCAAATGCCAGTCTACCCCTCCCATTTGAAGGGAGATAAAGTGCGCTAACCAGGTAAGCCAGTCGACATTATCTCCGTGAATAGGTCCGAAATGCAGGGAAATGTGATTCAGATGTCAGAATAAATTCAGCAACAAAATGGCCAAAACATTAAAATACCATCAAATTTAAGGCAAAAATTCGTAAATTACCTCGGTCGCTCTTTCGAGCGCTTCTTCTGCCTCACCCCTGGTAAATGGAATATCCATGGTATAATCGGCCTTATTTCTTAGGGCCCTAAGCCTGGTGAGATAGTTGTGACCCAAACGCCGCATACCTGCGTCGGTTGATAATTTAAGATATTCGAACAATAACCTGTGATCTTCGCCAGTTTTCGTAATTTTAAATTCTGAGCATCTAGGGTGATTTAATACATGCTGGAAGGCCGCCATGTATGATGTTGACGCAACAGTCCTGAATTCGCTTTCTTCTTGCGCTCCGGCAAATAACCTCTCAGCAACTTCAAGACGGCTTTGTTGCATCTAATTTTATTGGCCATTTTGAAGTTATGTCAGCGACGATGTAATTAAGTCGGGCCGTAAAATAAAACGGATCATCCACGCCGCCAATACCATCATAAAAACTGGCAATCGCATCATCTATCGCTTCTTCAAGCATTCGCCTTTTACGCCGATCACCTTGAACATGATAATAAACACAAAGTTCGATATCATCCGCCTCGGCATCCTGAAAGATCGCCGAATACTCTGTAAATTTTCCCTCCATAACTTTATGCACGGTCGCTTGTTGTTGGTGAAAATGCTTATCCAATCCGATATCTGACCACGAAGAGATAAAGCCACTAAGCTGCTCACTTCCTTTGGGATTCAACGCAACCAAATTCGAGGCAGCATTCAAAATATTAAGATCACCTAATCCGATGCCAATGGCCTGGAGCGTAGGGCCCAACATATTTCCGTTCCACGCACTCAACTCTTCCGGGCCCAGTTGAAGTGCTTTTTCGAACATCCCCAAGCCAGTCAACAAATAGATAAAAGTAGGTTTTGCGTCCTCCGAAAGAAGATGTTTTATGCCCCAAATATCTAAGGCAAGATTCTGCGCTTCTTCGGCTTTTCCCTGCATGTTAAGTGCTTGCAATAGAGCCACAGCCGAATTTCCGTCAGATCGCGAATTCCGCAGTTGATGCTGCAATTGCCATTCGATCTGCCCAATCACTTCGGTTGCATCGTATGGCGTTTTTATCAATCGATTATAAATTTCAACCGATTTTTGGGAAGGTTGGCTCGGAATCATCATGATAATTGGCAACTGGTTATAGGTTGAATTCAATTCAACGGGTTATTTTCAGACCCGTCAATAAATAATTCCTTATCTTCGGCAACGAGCCTTCGTAACTTCAAATCAATTATTACCATTTTGGATACTTGCGTATTGATTTGGCCAACAAATATAAATGGTAAGGGTTCGGCCTATTTGCCAGCCTCGCCCCCTATAGCGGTATATTCCCATGCTTCTTCCACGGGTTCTCCTGCTGCTTGCCCTTGAGCATGCGCAAAGCGCGGCAGATGCGGAAGCGGGTGTTGTGGGGCATGATCACATCATCAATGTGGCCGCGTGATCCGACCCGGAACGGATTGGCGAACTGCTCTTGATATTCGCGCTCGTGCTCCTGGATACGCTCGGCATCGTCCAGGTCTTCGCGGAAGATGATCTCGACGGCACCCTTGGAGCCCATCACCGCGATCTCGGCGCTTGGCCAGGCATAGTTAACATCGCCGCGCAGATGCTTTGAGCCCATGACAATATAGGCGCCGCCATAGGCTTTGCGCGTAATGATCGTCACCTTGGGCACGGTCGCCTCGGCAAAGGCATAGAGCAGCTTGGCGCCGTGACGGATCAGGCCGCCATATTCCTGTTGGGTGCCGGGCAAAAAACCGGGCACATCGACCAGCATGACAATGGGAATGTTGAAGCAATCGCAAAAGCGGATGAAACGCGCTGCCTTGACCGACGAATCAATATCCAGGCAGCCGGCCAGCACATTAGGATTGTTGGCGACAATGCCGACTGTGGCGCCTTCCATGCGGCCATAGCCAATGACCATGTTGCGGGCGAAGCTTTCCTGAATCTCGAAAAAATCACCCTCATCGATGATTTTGCGAACGATCTCCCTGACCTCATAAGGCTCGTTCGGGTTCTCAGGGATCGCCGTATTCAGGGACGGCTCTTCGCGCCCGGCCGGATCATCGGTCGGCATCAGCGGGCTCATTTCCCGGTTGGATGAGGGCAGGAAGTCCATAAAACGGCGCACTTGTTCGATTGCGTCCACGTCATTATCAAACGCCGTGTCGGCGACACCGGATTTGGTGGTGTGGGTATTGGCGCCGCCCAACTGTTCTTGCGTCACCTCTTCATGGGTGACGGTGCGCACCACGTCGGGGCCGGTCACGAACATGTAAGAGGTATCCTTGACCATGAATATAAAATCCGTGGTTGCCGGCGAATAGACGGCGCCGCCGGCGCACGGCCCCATGACCATGGAGATTTGCGGCACCACACCGGACGCCATGACGTTGCGCTGAAACACATCGCCATAGCCGGCCAGTGACGAGACCCCTTCTTGGATACGGGCGCCGCCGGAATCGTTGATGCCGATCACCGGTGCGCCGACGCGCATGGCCTGATCCATGATTTTGCAGATTTTCTCGGCGTGGGTTTCCGACAAGGAACCGCCGAACACGGTGAAATCCTGGCTGAACACAAACACCGTCCGCCCATTGATGGTGCCGTGGCCGGTCACTACGCCATCGCCGGGCACCGATTTCTTTTCCATACCGAAATCGGTGGATCGGTGCTCGACGAACATATCCCATTCTTCGAAGCTATCGGGATCAAAGAGCAGATCGATACGTTCCCGCGCCGTCAGCTTGCCGCGCCCGTGCTGGGCATCGACCCGTTTGCGCCCGCCCCCGGCCCGCGCCCGCGCCCGCTGCTCTTCCAGTTGGCGGATAATTTCGTACATAAGCTTCGCCCCTTAAATTCGTTGTCTTAAGTGTATTAAACCCGACATAGCGCCAAATCCATAAAAATCACTTACCGGCAGAGTGCCACGAAGCGGGCGGCGTCGGCAATTTCGCCCTCCACCCGGCGGCGGTTAATCTCGGCGTCCGCATCGTCGCCCCAACGTTCCACCTGATAGAGATCGTCAAGCAGGGCCAGCGAGGCGGCTTCCTCCGGCGGCAAGGCTTCCCGGCCCAAGGCCAGCCCCAGTATCAGCGATCCGGCAGCGGCGGCGGCGGCCGAGACGCCCATGAGCTGGTAATCGTTCAAACCCTCGGCGGCGTTCGCAAGCGCGGTCATGGCGCCAGCCGGCTGGTTGATGGGGACAATACCGGTGGTCACCGCCATACGGGCGCCTAGGGTCTCCGCCGCCCAATCCAGCCAAGGCTGCCAGCCCGCGATTTGGCGCTGGACCAGATCATCGGGCGCGTCGGCCCGATAGCACAACAGATCGGTCTCACCGAATTTCAAGGTGACATAGATCACCTCGGCCCGCTTTGGCGCCACGCGGTCGATCACCGTGGCTGCCATGCGGAACATGGGCATGGTGGCCGCATCCAGGGTTTCGCCCTGCCCGTTCCATTCCCCGGCCACAGCATCGGCAAGTGTCTCGGTGGGCAAAACCAGATCCGCGGCCGCCGGTGTCTTGATGGCGCGGCTGTCCAAGGCAACCGTGAAGGTGCCGGTTTGGTCGATCACTTCGGCGCGGTCATAGAACCGCTTGGCGCCATCAATCTTAGCCATCTATTTACCGAACAGCGACTTCAAGGCGCCGCCAACACCTTTGCTAATCGCTTCAATTGGGTTGCCCGATTTCGGCTTTGCCGCCGGCGCCGCCTTTTTGGAGGCCACCTTTTCCAGGGCCGCAATGCAGGGGTTCTTATCGCTCTCGCCGCCGCTGACGGTGAGTGCCAATAGGGCCAGCGGATTGATCGCGGTCAGCGCCAGCCCGGCGACGCCCTTGAGCACGGCGGCGGTGCTTGGCGCTGCGGTGGGGGATTTGAGCGTGCCGCCGATATTGATAGGCACCGAAAGACTTATCAGGCTGGCGTCTTTGGCCTGGGGCTTAATCTGCAGGTCCAGTTTTTCGTCCCGCAAATCGATCTGGCCGCCGCCGGTAATGGTCATTTTTTCGGTGTCGAACAACAAACCGGTGCTTTCGGCGATGCCGTTTTTGATATCAAACCGGCTGACCAGACAGTTGATTTTGGTATCCTTGGCTTGATCGGCCCAGGGCATGATGGCGCTGACCAGATCGGCGGCAAGCAGATCCACATATTTGTTTTCGATGCGGCCCTGGTTCATGACTATTTCACTGCGCCCATTCAGCCCGGCCATGATTTCGCGCACTGAGGCGCCGGCCCCATTTAGCCGGACCGTGCCATCTAGCTTGCCCGACACAATATTGGTGAGCCGCAGCTCTTTTAAAAACGCACCGAGGTCGAGACCTTTCAATTTGAGCAACCCATCCAGCTTTGGCACAGCCCCGCTCAAAGAGACGCTAGCGTCCAACCTGCCCCCGGAAATTTGCGCCGAGATAGGCGTGGCAGACAGGTTGCCGTTGCTGAGGGTGAGGGCCAGATCGATATTTCCGATTGGCGCCGGGCCGGCAATCACACGCTTACCTTTGAATTTTATCTGCCCATTGACCAGCTTTAACGCCGCCAGCGGCAAGGGATCGTCTGGGAACACACGCTTCGTTTCCGGCTTCGGCGGCGCCGTCTGTTCCTCGCTCTTTGGCAAGGCGGCAAAGACATCCTTGAGATCAAAATTCCCGGACGTCAGATCAGCCTGGACGGCGGGCACCGGGCCATTCAACGATAAACTGAGACTACCTTTCACATTACTGCTGCCGAGAACAACCGTGATGTCCTTGGCGGAAATACTGCTTGGCTTCATGGTTAGGGCGGCGGCAACCGTGTAGTCCGGCCCCTTCGCCAAATCCAGGCCAGCGAGGCTGGAAAAGGGCCGCAAATCGCTGCCATTGATCGCCAGACGCAAATCGATTTTCGTTGTTCCGGTGAGGCCTGTGATCGAGCCGCCACCGGTTATATTGAAAAAGTCTTGGGACCCAATTTCAAATTTCAAATCTGCAAGATGTGGATTATCCACTCCGCCCGCCAAGCGCCCGGCAAATTCAAATCCGCCGATCTTCGGCAAAGATGGCAGCTTTAGCTCCGCCAACACGGACCTGGCCGCATCGATGGTTGCGGTGATGGCATCACCCTTGGCGTTAAACCCAAGATCGAATTCCGGAACGCTGAGGGGCCGGGCGATATTGCCCTTGATGCCGAAATGGGAGGCCAAGGCGGCGACCGATAAATCCACCGGGAACGCAGACGGATCGGCAGCCAGCAAGTTCAATTGGCCGAGGCTGCCAGAAACAGTGAACGGCGTGCCGAAGGCGGCACCGACGAGATTTAGTTTCAGGAGCCCCGATGGGTCTTCGCCGTCCAATGCCAATCGTTTCACCGTGACTTCGATGTCTTGGCCCTGATCCCTAAATATGAAACTGGCATCCTGGATATCAAGTTTCTCAATCCGAGGAATGACGGGCGCCGCGCCCAGCTTGGAAGATTTCTCTTCGGCGCGCCGCTCCAAAAGGATTTTGGGCGCTACCAACTGGATATTGGTGAAATCGATCTCCCCCTTCAAAAGCGGGATCAGGTTGAGACCAACCTCCAACCGCTTCAGCGAAACCATGGAAGGGCTGGAACCCCAGGCGGCGTTGGCGAAGGTGACGTCATTGGCGATCACTGTCGGGCTTAAGGATATGGCCAAGTGCAGATCGCCTTTGATGGCCAGGGTCCGCCCGGTCGCCTTTTTTACTTCGGCGCTCAGCAAATCTCTGATCTCGTTTTTGTCCACGGCAACCAGGATCGCGGCGCCGCCAACACCGATGGCAATAACGGCCACAATCAGAATAACGAATATGCGTATCCATTTTTTCATGGCGCAGCCCCGATAAGCCGGGCCGCCGCCGCCGGCAATTGATCGAAACGCTCGATCACCAGCTTGGCGCCCGCAGATGTCAGCGCATCCACTTCATGGTAGCCCCAAGCGACGCCGATGGCGGAGATATTCGCGTTCACCGCCATTTCCATATCGTAGGTGGTATCGCCGACCATGACGGCGCGGCTGGCATCGGCGCCGCTTTCGGCCAGCGCCCTTTCCAGCATGTCCGGGCTCGGCTTACCCGCCGCCACGTCCGAGGTTTGTAGGGTGCAAAAATGATGGCTGATTTCATAGTCCGCCAACACCCGGTCCAGGCCGGCGCGGGATTTTCCGGTGGCCACCCCCATCAACCAGCCGGCTTCACTTAAGCCATTCATGACCTCTACCGCGCCCGGATATAACGGATCCCGCCAAATTCCATCGTTCGGCCTTTTAGTGGCAAACTGACGGTACGCGGTTAGAATTTTTTCATGAATCGCCGGACCCAAGGTCGGCGCCAAAATGCCAATGGATTGGAGCAATTCCAGCCCAACCACATGCAGGATTTTTTCCGGTGCTGGGCGGGCGACACCGTTTTCGGCGAAGGCCGACTGCATGGCCTCGATGATACCGGTCTGCGAATCAACAAAGGTGCCGTCGCAATCGAGCACCAGCAATTTCAATTCGTCCCCGCTCACAACCATTCGCCGTTTTCAAAATTATTCGGCGCCGCGTTTTCGGCAAAGCCGAAGAATTTCCAGGCCGACTTCATATGCTCGGACAAGGGTGCGGTAACTTCGATCTTTTCGCCGTTCATGCCGAACACCCGTATCCAGCGGGCGTGCAGATGCATCTTGCGAGCGATGCCCTCGGTGCCCTCGGGAAACGCGCTTTTGCCGCCATATTTTCCGTCACCGAGAATGGGATTTCCGATCATCGCGCAATGGACACGCAATTGGTGGGTGCGCCCGGTTTCCGGGGCCAAGGCAAGCCAAGCAAGCTTGTCGCCGGCCCGGTCGACCATCATATAGTTGGTAATGGCCCGCTTGCCGTCGGTGTCCGCATAAACCTTTTCGGAGCCGCCGCCGCCCTTTTTAATCGCCGCCTGGATCACGCCCATATCCTCGTTCGGGTTGCCCGCTACCAGCGCCCAATAAGTTTTGATCGCCCGCTTGGAGCGAAAGGCTTCGGCAAAATGGGCCGCCGCCGAGACGTGTCGGGCAATTAGCAAAACCCCGGACGTATCCTTGTCGAGCCGGTGCACGAGACGCGGGCGATCCTTACCATCGAAGCGCAGCGCATCCAGCATGGCATCCACGTGGCGCGAGGTTCCAGTGCCCCCCTGCACTGCCAGCCCGGGCGGCTTGTTGATGGCGATGAGGTGATCATCCCGGTAGAGGACCGATGCCTGGATCGCCTCGGCATCGCCGGAACTAACGACCGCCGTTTTGAGGGGCCTCACCTCGGTATCGCCGGTTACCGGCGGCACGCGGATCATCTGGCCACCGGTGATGCGCGCATTGGCGCGCGCGCGCTTGCCGTCGAGGCGCACCTGGCCGGTGCGCAGCATCTTTTCCAGTCTGCCATGGCTCAAACCCGGGTAATGGCGCTTGAACCAGCGATCCAAGCGTAAGCCGGCTTCGTCATCGGCAACGGTGATGGTTTCTACGCCGCTCATACCAAAACCCAACGAAACAGAGCCATGCCGCCGAACAGAGCAGCGACGGCGGCAACCACCGATACGGCCACATAGATCGCCACAAACATATAATTGCCGCGTTCGATCATGGTCACCACGTCCAGGGAAAATGTGGAAAAGGTGGTGAAGGAGCCCAAAACACCGACCACAAGAAACGCCCGCATATCCTCGCCGGGTGACCATTTCAGGGCCATTACCTCAATCAGCGCGCCAAAAATAAACGCACCGGCGATATTGACGATCAGCGTGCCCATGGGAAAGCCGAGCCCGAACATATGCCCGGCCCGGACCATCACCGCATAGCGCGCCACGGCGCCGATGGCGCCGCCGGCGGCGATAGAAAGCATCATGCCCATGGGTTCATCAATTCAATCATTTTTTGCACGCCGCAATTTGTTCCAATATTCGAGCCGCTTGATGATTTCCCGCTCAAAGCCCCGCTCCACCGGCTGGTAAAAATTCAGCCGCTCCATTTCATCGGGAAAATAATCCTGGCCGGAAAAACCATCTTCGGTGTTGGGATCATATTGATAACCATCGCCATAGCCCAGATCCTTCATCATGGAAGTGGGCGCGTTGAGAATATGCTTGGGCGGCATTAACGAGCCGTCCGCCTTGGCGGTCTTCATAGCTGCCGACAACGCCTTGTAGGCGGCGTTGGATTTGGGCGCGGCGGCCAGATAAATGACGCATTGGGCAATGGCCAATTCACCCTCCGGCGAGCCGAGGCGCTCATAGGCCTCCCACGCGGCGAGGGCTTGGGTCAAGGCATTGGGATCGGCGAGGCCCACATCTTCGGAGGCAAAGCGCAGCAGACGGCGCGCGATATAACGGGGCTCTTCGCCGCCCGCCAGCATGCGCGCCAGCCAGTAAAGCCCGGCGTCCACGTCGGAGCCGCGTAGGCTCTTGTGCAGCGCCGAAATCAGATTGTAATGGCCCTCCTGGGATTTATCGTAAAGAGGCACCCGCCGAGCGATGGCTTCGGATAAGGCATTAATGCCGAGCAAGGGCTGGGCCGGGAAGGTGAACAATTCTTCCACCATATTCAAAATGAAGCGGCCGTCGCCATCAGCCATGGCGCGCAAGGCACCCCGGGCATCCTTATCCAGAGGCAATTGCTTGGCCTCCGAGGTTTCCGCCCGCTGCACCAATTTTTCTAAAGCCTCGTCATCCAACCGATTGAGCACCAGCACCTGACAGCGAGACAGGAGTGCTCCGTTCAGCTCGAATGACGGGTTTTCGGTGGTGGCGCCGACCAGGGTCACGGTGCCGTCTTCCACATAGGGCAAGAATGAGTCCTGTTGCGCCCGATTGAAGCGGTGAATTTCGTCAATGAACAACAAAGTGCCGCGCCCGGCTTCCCGGCGCGAACGGGCGGCATCGAACACTTTGCGCAAATCGGCAACGCCGGAGAATACCGCCGACAACAATTCGAAGTGCAAATCCGTGTGTTCCGCCAGCAGGCGCGCGATGGTGGTTTTGCCGGTGCCGGGCGGGCCCCAAAATATGATCGACGTCATGCGCCCGCCGGCCAAAAGCCGTTGCAATGCACAGCCGGGGCCGAGCAAATGGTCCTGACCGAGAACCGCATCCAGGTTTTGCGGGCGCAGGCGGTCGGCGAGCGGCCGGGGCGCCTGGGATTCGAACAAGGTGGCCATCAATTGATGGAGAGCCTGAGCGTGCGGCCGCCGCGCTCGACCGCGAGCCGCCAACGCTTGACCGGGCGCGACAACATGCGCTGCAGCTTGCCCACCGACTTGACCTCAGCACCATTAACCTGGCGGACGATATCACCGGGCTCGAAGCGGAAACGGGCCGCCGTTGAGCCGCGCCGGATTTCCCGGATGATGACACCCCTGGCCATGATGTCGGCGCCGATCTCGTCGGCCAGCGCCGGCGACAGATTGGCGATGGTGGCACCAGAGAACGGGTTCGCACCGGACAATTCGGTGGTGCGCGCCGGCGGCTGTTCGGGCGGCGCGGCGATGTCCAAGCGCACCTTGCCCGGCCGCCCTTTGCGCAGATATTTCAGGCGCACAGTATTGCCCAGGGCGCGGGTGGTGATGCGGAAGCGCAAGGCATCGGGATCGTTTACCTCGTGCCCGCCCACATGGGTCACAACATCGCCAACCCTGATGCCGGCCCGCTCCGCTGGCCCTTTGGGATAGACATTGTTGATCAAAATCCCCACCGGGCGCTTGAGCTTCATGGTCGCGGCAATATCGGGGGTGACGGTCTGCCCGGCGGCGCCGAACCAGGGCCGGCGCACGCGCCCAGCCGTCGTCAGCCCGGCCAGGACCGAGCGCACCATATTCGATGGAATGGCGAAACCGATACCCACCGAGCCGCCGTTCTTGGAATAGATGGCGGAATTGATGCCCACAAGTGCCCCACCCATGGAGATCAGCGCGCCGCCGGAATTGCCGGGATTGATGGCCGCATCGGTCTGGATAAAGAAGTTCAGATCGTTGATCCCAACTTGCGTGCGCGCCAGCGCCGATATGATGCCGCTGGTCACGGTCTGGCCGACACCGAAGGGATTGCCGATGGCCAGCACTAGATCGCCCACCTCCAGATCATCGGAGTCCCGGAGCCGCAAAGATGGCAGGCGCTCAGAGCCGGGATCAATCTTGAGGACGGCAAGATCGGTTCTGGGATCGCGCCCTAGCACCTTGGCATCAAACTCGCGCCGGTCGGTGAGCACCACACGAATCTCGTCGGCGCCTTCGATTACATGATGATTGGTGATGATGGTGCCGTTGGGCCGGATGATGACGCCAGAGCCGAGGGAATTTTGCACCTTGCGCCGGCGCCCGCCGCCGCGCCGTCCTGGCCCAAAATTATCGCCGAAAAAACGCCGGAAAAATGGATCGTTGAACAACGGCGAGGATTGCCGCTCAGAGACGATTTTTCGGGTAAAGATATTGACCACCGCCGGCGCCGATTTTTTCACCAGCGGCGCGAAGCTCATCTGGATTTCGGCACGACCCTGGGGCACGCGCTTAGTCGTCTGGGCAGCGCTGGGCTGGGCCAAAACAAGCAGCGCCATTGCGGCAATCAGGATACGGAAACGATGGCTTATCATGGTTCTATTCTACACCCAAAATAACAAAGGGGGCAGCCTCGCAGGCTGCCCCCTTGTTCAAATCTCGGTGCCCGGCCTGGCTCAAACGGTGGCCATTTCCTCGGCCTCGTCCATGCCTTCCATTTCGGCCTCGTGGCGGGCGCGGTCTTCGGCGCCCTTGGCGTCTGGATCCCGGTCGACCAGTTCGATAACCGCCATCGGCGCATCATCGCCATAACGGTGACCGGCGGCCAGCACCCGTGTGTAGCCGCCCTGGCGATCCTTGTAGCGTTCGGCCAGGCTATCAAACAGCTTCTTCACCACTTCGTCGTCGCGCAGGAAGGCGAATGCTTGGCGCCTTGCATGCAGGGTGCCTCGTTTGCCAAGGGTCACCATCTTATCGGCAAAGCTGCGCAGCTCCTTGGCCTTTGGCTTGGTGGTTTTGATCTGCTCGTGGCGAAGCAGCGAAACGGTCATGTTCGAAAACATGGATTCCCGGTGGGCCGACTTCATATTCAATTTGCGGCCGCTCATACGATGACGCATGGTTCTTTTCCTTTAGGTCCTTAAAACTTATCGTTTCGCCAAAATCAAAACGGCTCTTCGAGGCGCTTGGCAAGCTCCTCGATATTTTCCGGCGGCCAGTTGGTGATGTCCATGCCGAGATGCAGCCCCATTTGCGACAGCACTTCCTTGATCTCGTTCAAGGATTTGCGGCCAAAGTTCGGGGTGCGCAGCATTTCCGCTTCGCTTTTGAGAACCAGATCGCCGATATAGATGATATTGTCGTTCTTCAGGCAATTTGCCGAGCGCACCGACAATTCCAACTCGTCCACTTTACGCAACAGATTGCGATTGAACGGCAGATCATCGCGCAAATCTTCCTGCACGGCTTTTTGCGGCTCGTCGAAATTGATGAAGAGCTGCAATTGATCCTGTAGAATGCGCGCCGCCAGGGCAACCGCGTCTTCCGGCGTGATGGTGCCGTTGGTGGTCAAATCCAGGGACAGCTTGTCGTAATCCGTCACCTGGCCGACGCGGGCATTGTCTACTTTGTAGGCGACTTTGCGTACCGGAGAGAACACCGAATCGATAGGGATCAGGCCGATCTGGGTTTCTTCCGGCTTGTTGGCGCCGGCAGGAATATAACCCTTGCCGTGATCGATGGTCAGCTCCATGCGCAGCGTGGCATTGTCATCCAGGGTGCAAAGAACCAGATCCGGGTCCATGATTTCAATGTCATGGCCGGCATCGATTTGGCCGGCGGTCACTTCGCCGGGGCCCTCGGCTTCCAGCATGACCCGCTTGGGCCCTTCTGAATGCATGCGCAGCCCCATGGATTTAATGTTCAGCACGATATCGGTGACGTCTTCGTGGACACCGGGTATCGAGGAAAATTCATGCAGCACGCCATCGATCTGGATGGCCGACACCGCCGCGCCTTGCAGCGATGACAGCAATATGCGCCTGAGCGCATTGCCCAGCGTCAATCCGAAACCCCGCTCCAGGGGTTCGGCAACGATGGTCGCGCGCCGTTCGGGAACCGATCCCTGAACGATTTGAAGTTTCGTGGGTTTGATAAGGTCTTGCCAATTTTTTTGAATCACGGTTGCGTCTCACTCCCGCAAGTAAAATACTAAGGTGTGCTCAATCGGCCGGCTGAGCAATGCCATCCGGCCGGGCGGATTTACGAATGGTTGTTAAACCCTACGCCTTTTGCGCGGGCGGCAACCGTTGTGGGGTATCGGCGTTACGTCCCGGATAGAGGTAATCGTAAAGCCGGTTGTTTGCAGCGCGCGAAGCGCTGACTCGCGGCCCGAACCAGGGCCCTTGACCTCAACTTCCAGGGTCTTCATGCCGTGTTCCATCGCCTTTTTTCCGGCATCTTCAGCGGCGACTTGGGCGGCATAGGGGGTGGATTTACGCGAGCCACGAAAACCCTGACTTCCGGCCGACGACCAGGCAATCGCGTTGCCTTGAGCATCGGTGATGGTAATCATTGTATTGTTGAACGTCGCCGACACATGGGCGACGCCCGAAGTAATGTTTTTGCGTTCGCGGCGGCGCGGACGCGCTGATGCGGATTTAGCCATTATACACCTTCAAATTCTAAAGGGATCGTCCCCCGAGGGCGATCGAAACCTATTTCAAAACTTTTTTCTTGCCGGCGATGGCCCTTGCGGGGCCTTTCCTCGTCCGGGCGTTGGTATGGGTGCGCTGTCCCCGCACCGGCAGACCGCGCCGATGGCGCAAACCGCGATAGGTGCCGAGATCCATCAAGCGCTTGATATTCATGGAAACTTCGCGGCGCAGGTCGCCTTCCACTTGAAAGTCCTGATCGATCGCATCACGGATGCGGCCAACCTCGTCGTCGGTCAACTCATGGACCCGGCGCTCAAACGGAATGTCTACCTTCTGGCAGATCGACTTGGCACTGGTGCGCCCGATCCCGAAGATATATGTCAGCGCGATTTCCACTCTTTTTGCCGTCGGTATATTGACGCCAGCGATACGAGCCAAAGCTGAATCTCCTAATCTCTAAAATAAAACAACATGTTATGCGGGGGGGCGCAAAGTTGGCGATTATAAGCTCCGCCGCCTTTAAGTCAACTCGCTATGCGCCTTCCACAATCTCTTTTATTCGGGCGAAAACTTGATCGACACCGCCCATCCCATCGACTGTACTCAGGCGCCCCGCCGCTTCGTAGTAAGGCAAGATGGGCGCCGTTTGTTCATGATAGGCCCGCAAACGGGAGCGGGCCGTCTCTACATTGTCGTCGCTACGTCTGACGAACTCCTTGGAGCCGCATTTATCGCAAATTTCTGCGACTTTCGGCTTATTAAACACCTCGTGATAGCCAGTTCCGCACTTGGCGCAGGAAAACCGGCCGGTCAATCGGGCGATGACTTCGGGCTCCGGAATTTCGATCTGTATCACCCGATCCAGTTGCATTCCTTTATCAACAAGCATTTGATCCAAAACCTCCGCCTGGGCGGTGGTGCGCGGGAAACCGTCAAGAATGACGCCCGCGCCCTTGGTATCATCAATGCGCCCCGAAATCATGGCGATGATCAAATCATCGGGGACCAGCTTGCCCGCATCCATCAGTACCTTGGCTTCATCCCCCAACTTGCTCTTCAACTTCGTTTCTTGGCGCAACATCTCACCCGTCGATAGCTGCACCAAATCATAGGCATCCATCAAACGCTCCGATTGCGTTCCTTTCCCGGCCCCCGGAGGACCAAGAAGGATCAGGTTCATCAGCGCCGCCCCCTGAGCCTCGATTTCTTGACCAAGCCTTCATATTGGTGGGCCAGGAGATGCGATTGCACTTGCGCAACGGTATCCAGCGTCACCGATACGACAATTAACAGGCTGGTGCCACCAAAGAAAAACGGCACCGAGAAACGCGCGATCAGCAATTCCGGCAGGATGGCGATCAAAACCAGATAGGCTGCGCCAACAACGGTCAGGCGCGTCAAAACATAATTCAGATAGTCCGCCGTGTTCTTGCCGGGCCGGATACCAGGAATAAAGCCGCCATATTTTTTCAAATTATCGGCAGTGTCCGCCGGATTGAAGACCACAGAAGTATAGAAAAAGGCGAAAAAGGCGATAAATGTCGCATACATCAGCAGGTAAGCGGGCTGCCCACGGCCTAAGAAGGCGGCGACGGTGGTCAGGAATCCCGGGCCCGAGTTGGCGGTGAAATTGATCAGCGTAATCGGCATCAACAGGATCGAGGAAGCAAAAATCAGCGGAATAACGCCCGAAGTGTTGATCTTCAACGGCAGGTGCGAACTTTCGCCGCCGAACATCTTGTTGCCCACCTGTCGCTTCGGATATTGCACGATCAATTTTCGTTGCGATCGCTCCACAAACACAATGCCGTAAATCACCCCGACAGCGCCGATCAAAAGGGCGGCGATAAACAATGTCGACAGGGCACCGGTGCGGCCCAATTCAAGGGTCGCGGCAAGCGCGCTCGGCAATTCTGCGACGATACCGGCAAAGATGATCAGCGATATCCCATTGCCAACGCCGCGCGCCGTGATCTGTTCGCCCAGCCACATCAGGAAAATGGTACCGCCGACCAATGTCACCACGGTGGTGAAACGGAAAAATGCACCGGGATCAATCACCGCCGAGCCTTGGGATGCAGTCATGCCTTCAAGGCCGACGGCAATTCCATAGGATTGGAACAAGGCGATTATGACCGTCCCGTAGCGGGTATATTGATTGATCTTTTTGCGCCCCGTTTCGCCCTCTTTTTTGAGCTGAGCCATGGACGGCGATAGCGACGTCATCAACTGCATGATGATCGAGGCCGAAATATAGGGCATGATATTGAGGGCGAAAATGGTCATCCGGCCAAGGGCGCCGCCGGCGAACATATTGAACATGCCGAGGATGCCACCGGCCTGCTGGCTAAAGATATCCCTCAGAATAATGGGATCGATGCCGGGCAGCGGAATATAGGTGCCCAGCCGGTAGACAATCAGGGCGCCGAGCGTGAACCACAAACGCTTCTTAAGTTCGGTTGCCTTCGAGAACGCACCGAAATTCAGATTTGAGGCCAATTGTTCAGCGGCTGATGCCATTTTTATTCCTCGAGCCTTGTTCGTGAATAGGTACTATTCACCCGATCATAGTGTTATCGGTGAATTATTCCGAATTGTCCGACTCTGCTTCCGCTTCTGTCTCCGCCTTAGGGGATTCTTTGGCGTCACTTGACTTGGCATCGGCGTCGCCATCGCCGGCACTATCACTTGATTTAGTCTTTTTTCGGATACGCGCAACTTTCGGCGGTGCCAAAGTGGTCACCGAGCCGCCGGCTTTCTCGACAGCGGCGATTGCTGATTTTGAGGCACCCATTACTTCCAGGGTGAGTGCCTGGCTGATCTCGCCATTGCCAAGTACGCGCACGCCATCGCCTTTGCCCCGGATCAGTCCGGCGGCCGCGAGGATTTCGGCGTTAATTGTTGCCTTACCATCCAGCTTTTTGTCGTCGATGGCTTTTTGCAGACGGCCAAGATTTATAATATCGTAATTTTTCGAAAACAGGTTCTTGAAACCACGCTTCGGCATCCGCCGGTAGAGCGGCATCTGGCCGCCTTCAAATCCCAGCAACGAGACGCCACTGCGCGATTTCTGACCCTTGACGCCACGCCCGCCGGTCTTGCCCTTGCCGGAACCGCCACCGCGGCCGACACGAATACGGTTTTTGCGGGCCGACGCATTATCGCGAATTTCATTCAACTTCATCTAACATATTCCTTTTTTAACGCCGATATCCCAAATGGGATCAGGCGTCATCTTCGACGCGGACAAGATGGTGGACCTTGTTGATCATGCCGCGCACCGCCGGCGTATCTTCGAGGGTACGCGTAGCGTGCATTCGTTTGAGGCCAAGCCCGGCCAAGGTAGCGCGCTGATCATGTTTGCGGCCAATCGGGCTGCCGGTCTGGGTTACCGTCACTGTCTTTTTATTGGCATCAGCCATCGGTTCGATCTCCAGGCTTTTGGTTAGTCAACATCGGCGGCGGCGGCTTCGCGCCGGCCGACAATATCACCGACTTTCTTGCCGCGCTTGGCGGCTACAGAACGCGGCGACGAAAGATTTTGCAAGGCATCGAAGGTTGCCTTCACCATATTGTGCGGATTGGGGCTGCCGGTGGATTTGGCGACAACATCCTTGACGCCGAGGGCCTCGAACACTGCGCGCATGGGACCGCCGGCGATGATGCCGGTTCCCGCTGGTGCCGCGCGGACCACAACTTTACCGGCGCCGTAGCGACCGAGGGTATCATGATGCAGGGTGCGTCCCTCGCGCAGAGGTACGCGGATCAGCTTGGCTTTGGCTGCTTCCGTTGCTTTCCTAATTGCTTCGGGCACCTCACGGGCTTTGCCGGCACCATGGCCGACCCGGCCGCGCCCATCGCCAACGACAACGAGAGCGGCAAAGCCGAAACGGCGTCCACCCTTCACCACCTTGGCCACCCGGTTGATGCTGACCAGCTTATCGAATAGATCGTCGCCGCCGCGATCGCCGCGGCCGCCCCTATCGCGCTGGTTTGGTCCGTGTGCCATACCTCAAACTCCTAAAATGCCAAGCCGCTCTCGCGGGCGGCTTCGGCAAGGGCCCTAACACGGCCATGAAACAGATATCCGCCGCGGTCGAATATAACGTTTTCGACACCGGCACTTTTGGCCCGTTCGGCGATCAATTTGCCGACCGCGCCGGCGGCTTCTTTCGAAGCGCCCGATTTGAACGTAGCCTTCAATTCTTTTTCGATGGAAGACGCGGCGGCCACGGTGCTGCCCTTGGCATCGTCGATGACCTGGGCATAGATATGTTTGCCGGACCGGAATACGGTCAGCCGCGGGCGCCCGGTGTTGGCCTCGCGCAGCTTGCCGCGGGTTCGATTACGTCGGCGCACGAACAGTTGTTTGGTCGGTTCCATGGCTACTTCTTCTTTCCTTCCTTGCGCACGATCTGCTCATCTTTGTATTTGACGCCTTTGCCCTTGTAAGGTTCAGGCGGACGGTATGAGCGGATCTTCGCGGCAACGGCGCCAACCAATTGCTTATCAGCGCCGGTGATGTCGACTTCGGTCTGCGACGGGCAATCGATCTTGATGCCGTCCGGAATTTCGTAGACAACTTCGTGGCTGAAACCCAGTTGCAGCACAAGGTTTTTGCCCTGCACAGCCGCCCGGTAGCCAACGCCGTTGATCTGCAATCCCTTGGTGAACCCCTGATGCACGCCTTGCACCACGTTGTGGGCGAGACTGCGATAGGTTCCCCAAAGCTTGCGCGCGTTCAAGCTATCGTCGGCCGGCTTCACCCAGATTTTGCCGTCCTCCATGGACGGATCAACCTCGTCGACGAACTCCAGGCTCAACTCGCCCAGCTTTCCCTTGGCGGTCATGATGCGGCCCGCAATCTCGACGGTCACGCCGTCTGGTACGTCGACCGGGCTCAATCCTACGCGTGACATAATGTAACTCCTCCCAAAGGCGATGGGTTCCAATACTGCATTAGAATACCTGGCACAGGACCTCTCCGCCCACATTAGCTGCGCGGGCTTCGGTGTCCGACATCACGCCGCGCGGGGTCGACAGGATCGATATGCCAAGCCCGTTATAAACCTTGGGTAAATCCTTGATGGACGAATAGACCCGTTGGCCAGGGCGCGAAATACGGCTGATTTCCTTGATAACCGGTTCGCCTTCGTAATATTTCAACTCGATGCGGACCTCGTCGATACCGGTACGCACGTTGTAGCGTTCATAATTACGGATATAGCCTTCGCGCTTCAGCACATCGAGCATATTAACGCGCAAGTTCGACGCCGGCGCATTGATGGCATCCTTGCCGGCCATCTGGCCGTTGCGGATGCGGGTTAATAGATCGGCTAAGGGATCGCTCATAGACATCTGTTTCGGTCCTCCTTCACCAACTCGACTTAACCATGCCCGGAATCTGTCCGGACGACGCAAGATCGCGAAGCGCAATTCTGGACAAGCGGAACTTCCGGTAATTGCCGCGCCCGCGGCCTGACAATTCGCAGCGCAACCGGACCCGCACCGGGGACGAGTTGCGCGGTAATTGAGCGAGCTTCAATTGCGCATTGAAACGCTCTTCAGGTGACAACGAGCTGTCCCGGGTCAGGGCTTTCAATGCCGTCCGCTTGGCCAAATATTTTTTGGCCAGACGCTTCCGCTTATCGTTACGCTCGATGACGCTTTTCTTGGCCATCCAAAAACTCCGTTCGCTGTTTAATTGGCAAAAGGTACGTTGAATTCCGTGAGAAGCGCTTTTGCCTCCTCATCGGTATCCGCCGTAGTACAAATCACGACATCCATGCCGCGAATACGATCAACCCGATCATAGTTGATCTCGGGAAAGATAATCTGTTCCTTGATGCCGAGGGCAAAATTGCCACGGCCATCAAAGCTTCGAGGCGAAATGCCGCGAAAATCGCGAACCCTGGGCAGAGCGATATTTACCAGCCGGTCCATAAATTCGTACATGCGTTCGCCGCGCAAGGTCACCTTGCAACCAACGATCATGTCATCGCGAATTTTGAAGCCGGCGATGGATTTTCGGGCCCGCGTAATCACCGGCTTCTGGCCAGCGATTAGCATCATTTCCTCGTAGGCGCTATCGATCTTCTTGCGATCCACCGAGGCTTCGCCGACGCCCATATTGAGCACGATTTTATCGAGCTTCGGCACCTGCATGGGGTTTTCATATCCAAAGGTCGACATCATCGACGGCCGGATATCTGAATTAAAGAATTCGCGTAGGCGAGACATCTAATTCGTCCTTATATATCAATTACTTCGCCGGACCGCTTGGCGAATCGCACCTTGCGTCCGTCGTCCAGCGTGCGGATACCGACACGGGTCGGTTTGTCTTCTTTCGGATCCACATGCGCCAGATTGGAGAGATTGATCGAGGCTTCCCGCTCGGTGATACCGCCGGGGCCCGACTGGGAGGCGCGCACATGACGTTTGGCCATGTTGACGCCTTGAACAATGGCGCGGTTTTCAGACCGCAGCATCTTCAACACTTCGCCCTTCTTGCCCTTATCCTTGCCGGTGAGGACTATGACGGTGTCGCCTTTTTTAACTCTGGCCGTCATTTACAGGACCTCCGGCGCAAGAGAGATAATCTTCATATAGTTCTTGGCGCGCAGCTCGCGGGTCACGGGGCCGAAAATTCGGGTCCCGATCGGCTCGTTCTGCGGATTGATCAACACCGCCGCGTTGCTGTCGAAGCGGATCGCGCTACCGTCGGCGCGCCGGATTTCCTTGGCCGTACGGACCACAACAGCCCGGTGCATTTCGCCTTTTTTGACGCGGCCCCTGGGGATCGCCTCTTTCACCGAGACAACGATAACATCGCCGACCGAGGCGAAGCGGCGTTTCGATCCACCCAGCACCTTGATGCACTGCACCCGCCGGGCACCCGAATTGTCGGCCACGTCGAGGTTGGTTTGCATCTGAATCATAGTCTTATTCCTTCTAAGGGATCAACGCGGGCGCTATTTGGTAGCGTCGACGACTTCCCACCGTTTGAGCTTCGACAAGGGGCGGCATTCGCGGATAGTGACTTTGTCACCGGTCTTGCAGCTATTGTCCTCGTCGTGAGCGTGATATTTCTTGGTGCGCCGAATGTATTTCTTGTAGAGCTTGTGCTTAAACTTTCGCTCAACATTGACGACAATGGTCTTATCCATATTGTCGCTGACTACGACGCCTTGCATTACGCGTTTTGGCATATTTCGAACTCCTTAAACCTCGAAGTGGGTTTGACCGCCCTACCCCGTGGCCTCGATCAATTTCTGTCCCAATATTGTCTTCACCCGTGCGATATCGCGGCGCACCTGGCGCACGCGCACGGTGTTTTCCAACTGGCCACTCACCTTCTGGAAGCGAAGGTTGAACGATTCTTTGCGCAAATCGGTCAGATCATCCTTCAATTGATCGACGGTTTTGGCCCTGACATCTTCGGCTTTCATCGTCTATCTCCCCTCACCGACGCGGGTGATCATTTTGGTCCGCACCGGCAGCTTGGCGGCCGCCAGCTCAAAGGCGCGCTCGGCAACATCGAACGGCACGCCATCCATCTCGAACATGACGCGGCCTGGCTTAACCCGGCAAATCCAGAACTCCGGATTGCCCTTGCCTTTGCCTTGGCGTACCTCGGCGGGTTTCTGCGAGACTGGAACATCGGGAAAAATGCGTATCCAGACGCGCCCGGCGCGCTTCATGTGGCGGGTCATCGAACGCCTGGCGGCTTCGATCTGGCGCGCTGTTACCCGCGCTGGGCCCACCGCCTTCAAACCGAAGGAGCCGAAATTCAGTACCGTGCCGCCCTTGGCATTGCCATGGACGCGGCCCTTGTGGGCTTTACGGAACTTTGTGCGTTTTGGTTGTAGCATCGAACTTAGTCCTTACATCCAATAATCAGCGCTGCGGCTGTTGTTCCATCGCCCGCTTGTCGACGGCCATCGGGTCGTGGGCGAGAATTTCACCCCGGTAGACCCAGACTTTGACACCGCACGCTCCATAAGTGGTTTGCGCGGTTGCGGTTCCATAATCGATATCGGCGCGCAAGGTATGCAGGGGCACTTGGCCTTCCCGGTACCATTCGGTGCGCGCAATTTCAGCGCCGCCCAAACGGCCAGCGCAGTTGATGCGGATGCCGACAGCGCCGAGGCGCATGGCCGATTGCACAGCCCGCTTCATGGCGCGCCTGAAAGCAATTCGGCGGGTCAATTGCTGGGAGATGTTCTCGGCAATCAGGTTGGCGTCCAACTCAGGCTTTCTGATCTCAACGATGTTCAGCGACACCTCGCTGCCCGTCCGTTCCGACAATTCGGCGCGCAGGGTTTCGATATCAGCGCCCTTCTTGCCGATGACGACGCCGGGGCGTGCCGTATGAATGGTGATGCGCGCCCGTTTGGCGGGCCGTTCGATCACGACACGGGATAGGCCAGCCTGACGCAGGCGGTCATGCAGCAGCCGGCGCAGTTCCAAATCTTCGTGCAGAAGGTCCGCATAGGCGCGCTTGCCCGCATACCATCTGGAATCCCAGGTACGATTGATGCCCAACCGGAAACCGATCGGATTGACTTTTTGCCCCATTAGGCGGCCTCCTCAGTCTCGCGAACAATGATCGTAAGATTGCTGAACGGTTTAAAAATTCTACCCATGCGCCCGCGCGCCCGTGGCCGCCAGCGCTTCATAACCATCTGGCGCCCGGCAGTAGCTTCCGCGACGATGAGCTTGTCCACATCCAATTGCTGATTATTTTCCGCATTGGCGATGGCCGATTCGAGAACCCGCTTCACATCCTTGGCAATGCGGCGATGTGAAAAGGCGAGCACATGCAATGCCTCCTCGCAGCGCTTGCCGCGAATAGACTGAGCCACCAGGTTGAGCTTCTGCGGGCTAACGCGGATCATCTTGCCGAAGGCGCGGGCCTCGTTATCGGCCAGCCGGCTGGGTTTGGATTTCTTACCCATTTTTCTATTCCCTCTTGCCCTTGCGGTCACCGGTATGTCCGGAATATTGGCGCGTCGGCGAAAACTCGCCAAAACGGTGGCCAACCATATTCTCGGTTACCAGTACCGGGATAAATTTGATGCCGTTGTAGACGCCGTAAGTCAGCCCAACAAATTGCGGCAGGATGGTGGAACGCCGGGACCAGGTTTTGATCACGTCGTTGCGCCCCGCTTCGCGCGCGACCTCGGATTTTTTTAAGAGGTATCCGTCAACGAACGGACCCTTCCAAACAGAACGAGACAAAATCTATGTCCTCCTAGCGACGCCGCCGGCGCATAATCAGCCGGTCGGTTTTTTTGTTGCTGCGCGTGCGTTTACCCTTTGTCGGTTTGCCCCACGGTGTCACCGGATGCCGGCCGCCCGAGGTCTTGCCCTCGCCGCCGCCATGAGGGTGATCAACCGGGTTCATGGCCACACCGCGCACCGCCGGGCGTTTGCCCAGCCAGCGATTGCGGCCAGCCTTGCCGAGTTTGATGTTGGCTTTATCGGGGTTGGAAACAGCGCCGATGGTGGCCATGCATTCGGCCCGGATCAAGCGAATTTCGCCCGATGTCAGGCGCAACTGCGCGTAGCCCTGATCCTTGCCGATAAGCTGTACGTAGGTGCCAGCAGAGCGGGCGATCTGGGCGCCGCCGCCAACTTTCATCTCCACATTGTGGATGATGGTACCGACCGGGATATTGGCCATCGGCAACGCATTGCCGGGGCGGATATCGACATGCTCGCCCGATATAACCTTATCGCCCGGCGCCAATCGCTGCGGCGCAATAATATAAGACAGCTCGCCATCTTCATATTTCAGAAGCGCAATAAATGCCGAGCGGTTGGGATCATATTCGATACGCTCCACGGTGGCCGGAATATCATATTTGAGCCGCTTGAAATCGATCTGCCGGTAGCGCCGCTTGTGACCGCCGCCCCGGCGCCTGGCCGTGATGCGACCGTTGTTGTTGCGCCCACCCTTGCCGGACAAACCTTCGACCAGGCTGCGTTCCGGCTTGCCTTTCCAAAGCTCGGACTTGTCAACAAGGACAAGCCCGCGCCGGCCCGGCGATGTGGGATTATAATGTCGTAACGCCATCCGCTAGACCCCTGTGGTGATATCAATAGAATCGCCATCGGCAAGCGTGATGATGGCTTTTTTGTAGTCGGACTGTTTGCCGAGGATGCCCCGGAAACGTTTGAGCTTACCCTTCTGGCGCAGCGTGTTGACCGCCATCACCTTGACCGAAAACAGCCCTTCGATGGCGGCCTTGATTTCCGGCTTCGTGGCATCCATGGCAACCTTGAAGGAGACCTGGTTATGCTCGGATATGATCGTTGATTTTTCGGTGATCACCGGCGCCCGGATAATTTCGTACATCCGGCCCTTGGTGACGCTCACCTTTCCGCTGCGCCGCTTCATTTTAGACGCTCCTGAAGTTGTTCGGCGGCATCCTGGGTCAGCACCAGGGTGTCGCGCCGGAGAATGTCATAAACGTTGGCTCCGATCTGCGGCAGAACATCCATGCCGCGGATGTTGCCGGCGGCGCGGGTAAAATTCGCATCCAACTCGGTACCGCCGATGATCAGGGCTGAATCCCAACCCAGCTTGACCACCTGCTTGACGAGATCAGCAGTCTTTGCGGTCTTCGCCTCGGCCTTGTCGAGGATTACCAACTTGCCATCGGCCTGCTTCACCGAGAGCGCCGTGCGTAACGCAAGGCGGCGCACCTTTTTCGGCAGGCTGTGGGCGTGGGAGCGGACCACTGGTCCAAAGGCCACGCCGCCGCCGCGCAGGTTCGGCGCTTTCCTGTCGCCCTGGCGCGCGCGGCCAGTGCCTTTTTGGCGAAACGGTTTGGCAGTCGTGCCATTGACTTCGGCCCGCTGTTTGGTTTTGTGATTACCGGATCGGCGCTTCGCCAATTGCCAATTGACCATACGGGCCAGAATATCGGGCCTGGCCGGCAACGCGAATACGGCGTCGTCCAGATCGATATCCCCGACTTTTTTATTGTCGAGACTGATGACGGGGCATTTCATGGCCTAGTCTTCCTTTTCTTGCCCAGCGGCTTCTTCAGCGCCGGTGTCTTCTGCCGGGGCCGCGTCTTGCGCCTGATCTTCGGTGACTTCTTCGATTGCTTCTTCGGGCTGATCTTCCGCCGGGGCTTCATCTGCAGCCGCGCTGCCGCGCATGGCTCCCGGCATGGGAACGCCGTCAGGCAGCGGCTTTTTGATGGCGTCGCTGATCAGTATATAGCCGCCCTTGGCGCCGGGAATGGCGCCCTTGACCAAAATCAGGCCGCGATCGGCATCGGTGGAGACCACTTCCAGGTTCTGCTTGGTCACCTGCACGTCGCCCATATGGCCGGCCATCTTTTTGCCTTTGAACACCTTACCCGGATCCTGACACTGGCCGGTGGAGCCGAGGCTGCGGTGATTAATGGAAACGCCGTGCGATGCGCGCAGACCGGAAAAGCCCCAGCGCTTCATGCCGCCGGCAAAACCCTTGCCCTTGCCGGTACCAACCACGTCCACATATTGGCCGGCGATAAAATGATCGCTGGTCAACTCGGCGCCGATATCGATCAAGGCGTCGTCGGAGACGCGAAATTCAACCAGTTTGCGCTTCGGCTCGACCTTTGCCTTGGCAAAGTGGCCGCGCATCTGCTTGGATACATTCTTCACCTTCGGCGCGCCAATGCCCAATTGCAGGGCGGTATAGCCATCCCGCTCCTGGGTGCGCTGATCGACCACCTGGCAATTATCCACTTTAAGGACAGTCACCGGAATATGGGTGCCGTCATCGCCGAATACGGCGCTCATGCCCATTTTCTGAGCTATCAATCCTGTTCTCATGATCGCACCCGTTCCTTAAAGTTTAATCTCGACATCGACGCCGGAAGCAAGATCGAGCTTCATCAGGGCATCAACGGTTTCCGGCGTCGGGTCCAAAATATCGAGCACCCGTTTGTGGGTCCGAATTTCAAACTGTTCGCGGGACTTCTTATCGATATGCGGTGAACGAAGGACCGTATATTTTTCAATACGGGTGGGCAGCGGAATGGGCCCGCGCACCTGCGCGCCGGTCCGCTTCGCGGTATTCACGATCTCTAACGTCGATTGATCCAACACGCGGTGATCGTACGCTTTCAACCGGATGCGAATATTTTGACTGTCCACCATAGTTTTCGTCCATCATGCAATTGGCGCCTGGGATACCCCGGACGCCAATTTGGTTTAATCTTCTAATATGTCAGCGACGACACCGGCGCCAACGGTCCGGCCGCCTTCGCGAATAGCGAAGCGCAGGCCTTGGTCCATGGCGATCGGCGTGATCAATTCAACATTCATCGAGATATTATCGCCCGGCATTACCATCTCCGTGCCCGACGGCAACTCAACCGTGCCAGTCACATCCGTGGTCCGAAAATAAAACTGCGGGCGGTAGTTGCCAAAAAACGGCGTGTGCCGGCCGCCCTCTTCCTTGGTCAGGATATAAGCCTCGCAAGAAAACTTGCGGTGCGGCGTGATCGAACCCGGCGCCGCAACAACCTGGCCGCGCTCAACCTCTTCGCGTTTGGTGCCGCGCAGCAGACAACCGATATTGTCGCCCGCCTCGCCCTGATCCAAAATCTTGCGGAACATCTCAACGCCCGTGCAGACCGTGGTCTGGGTGTCGCGAATACCGACAATCTCAACATTGTCGCCGGTGTTCAGGATGCCGCTCTCGACACGCCCCGTAACCACCGTGCCACGACCGGAAATTGAGAACACGTCTTCGATCGGCATCAGGAACGGCTGATCCACCGCCCGTTCGGGCTGCGGAATGTAGCTGTCCACCGCTTCCATCAATTTGGCAATGGATTCCTTGCCCGTCGCCTCATCACTGTCTTCCAGCGCCGCAAGGGCAGAACCCATCACAATCGGGATATCGTCGCCCGGAAAATCATAGCTCGAAAGAAGCTCGCGCACTTCCAATTCGACCAGCTCCAGCAATTCCTCGTCGTCCACCTGATCGACCTTGTTCATATAAACAACAATCGCCGGAACGCCGACCTGGCGGGCAAGCAGGATATGCTCCCGGGTCTGCGGCATCGGGCCATCAGCAGCCGACACAACCAAAATCGCGCCATCCATTTGCGCCGCGCCGGTGATCATGTTCTTCACATAATCCGCATGGCCAGGGCAATCCACATGCGCGTAGTGGCGGTTCTCGGTCTCATACTCAACATGCGCCGTCGAGATCGTGATGCCGCGCTCGCGCTCTTCAGGGGCCTTGTCGATCTCGTCATAGGCCGTGAACTCCGCGCCGCCAGCTTCCGCCAATACCTTGGTGATCGCCGCCGTCAACGTCGTCTTGCCGTGATCAACATGGCCAATCGTGCCTACGTTGCAGTGCGGTTTGGTGCGCTCAAATTTCTCTTTTGCCATCTTATCTGCCTCCGGCGAACTCTATTGAAACCCAGGTAAACATGATCACCGTTAACCGGCGAGCCGTTCGCGCACTTCCTCGGACACGGCCGCCGGAAGTTGCGCATAATGATCAAAATGCATGGAAAATTGTGCGCGTCCCTGACTTTGGGAGCGCAAGGTATTGACGTAGCCAAACATATTGGCGAGCGGCACCATGGCCGAAATGACGCGCGCGTTGCCGCGCTGATCCATGGAGGAAATGCTGCCTCGGCGGCTATTCAGATCACCGATGATGTCGCCCATATATTCATCCGGCGTCACCACCTCGACCCGCATGACCGGCTCAAGCATGACCGGACCGGCTTTCAGCACGCCTTCGCGGAAGGCAGCGCGCGCCGCAATTTCGAAGGCCATGACGCTCGAATCCACGTCGTGAGAATCGCCATCATAAAGCTCGGCCTTGAAATCGATGACCGGGAAACCGGACAATGGCCCGGAATCCAGCGCCGATTTAAAGCCCTTTTGAACGCCGGGGATAAATTCTCTCGGCACATTGCCGCCAACCACGGAGCTGACGAATTCGAAGCCTGATCCCGACGGCAACGGCTCAAACTTGACCTTGATGCGCGCGTACTGTCCGGAACCACCGGTCTGTTTCTTATGGATATAATCCACATTCGACGGCAACGTGATGGTTTCGCGGTAGGCAACCTGCGGCTGGCCGACGCCAGCATCGACGTCAAACTCGCGGCGCATGCGGTCGACCAGAATTTCCAGATGCAACTCGCCCATACCCTTGATCACGGTCTGACCGCTTTCGGGATCGGTGGTGACCCGGAACGAGGGGTCCTCGGCGGCGAGGCGCGCCAAAGCCTGGCTCATTTTTTCCTGATCGGCCTTGGTCTTGGGTTCCACCGCGACCTCAATCACCGGATCGGGGAACTCCATACGTTCCAAAATAACCTGATTGTTGACATCCGAAAGGGTATCACCGGTGGTGGTTTCCTTGAGACCGGCGAGCGCAATTATATCGCCGGCGCGGGCTTCCTTGATGTCTTCGCGGCTGTTGGCATGCATCAATAGCATGCGGCCAACCCGCTCGCGCTTGCCCTTCACCGTATTCATTAAATAGGAGCCGCTTTCGAGAACGCCCGAATAGACGCGCGCAAAGGTCAGCGAGCCGACGAACGGATCGTTCATGATCTTGAACGCCAAAGCTGAGAACGGCTCGTCATCGGAATTGGAGCGTTCGATCTCGGCGTTCGATTTGGCGTCGATGCCCTTGATGGCAGCGACGTCGGTGGGCCCCGGAAGATAATCGACAACCGCGTCCAGAAGCGGCTGCACACCCTTGTTCTTGAATGCCGAGCCGCAAAGCACCGGAACAAACACGCCGGTAACGGTGCCAGCGCGGATGCATTTGTTGAGCGCTTCTTCGTCCGGCTCATTGCCTTCAAGATAGGCTTCCATCACAGCGTCGTCCTGCTCGACCGCAGTCTCCAACAGCATTTCGCGGTACTGGGCGGCCTGATCGACCATATCGGCCGGGATATCGGCATATTCAAATTCGGCGCCGAGGGTCTCGTCTTTCCAGACCACCGCCTTGTTTTTGATCAAATCAATAATGCCGACAAACTCGGCCTCGGATCCGATAGGAAGCTGGGTCACCAACGGATTAGCACCCAAGCGGTCGTCGATCATTTCAACGCAACGGAAGAAATTGGCACCCACCCGATCCATCTTATTGATGAAACAAATACGCGGTACTTCGTACTTATCGGCTTGCCGCCAGACCGTTTCCGACTGCGGCTCAACACCGGCGACGCTATCAAAAACCGCAACCGCGCCATCCAGAACGCGCAAAGAGCGTTCCACTTCGATGGTGAAATCCACGTGACCGGGGGTATCGATGATATTGATCCGGTGGTCTTTCCACTCACATGTGGTCGCCGCCGATGTAATGGTAATGCCGCGCTCCTGCTCCTGCTCCATCCAGTCCATGGTGGCATTGCCGTCATGGACCTCACCGATCTTGTAGGAGCGCCCAGTATAGAACAGCACCCGTTCGGTGGTCGTCGTTTTGCCGGCGTCAATATGGGCCATAATGCCGATATTGCGATACCGCTCGAGAGGAGTTGTGCGTGCCATGTTTTTGCTCTTCTTCTCTATTCTTCTTTCTAAACCCCGCTCCCCGCTTTACCAGCGATAATGGGAGAAGGCTTTGTTGGCTTCGGCCATTTTATGGGTGTCTTCGCGCTTTTTCACGGCGTTGCCGCGGTTGGAAGCGGCGTCGAGCAGTTCACCGGAAAGACGGTCAACCATGGTGTTCTCGGATCTCGCACGCGCCACGTCGATGATCCAGCGAATGGCTAGCGCCTGCGCCCGTTCGGAACGAACTTCGACCGGCACCTGATAGGTGGCACCGCCGACCCGGCGTGAGCGAACCTCGATCTGCGGCTTCACGTTTTCGAGCGCTTCGTGGAAAGTCTTGACCGGATCGTTCTTGGTCTTGCCTTCCATATCATCGAAAGCGCCATAGACAATCCGCTCGGCCGTGGACTTCTTGCCATCATACATGATGGCGTTCATCAGGCGGGTAATCACCAGATCGCCGAACTTGGGATCGGGAAAGATTTCGCGTTTTTCCGCTGCGTGTCTGCGCGACATGTGGAACCCCTATTTCGGACGCTTGGCGCCGTATTTGGAACGGCGCTGGCGGCGCTCATCGACACCTTGGGTATCGAGAACACCGCGGATGATATGGTAACGGACACCGGGCAAATCCTTGACGCGGCCGCCGCGAATGAGAACAACCGAGTGCTCCTGCAGGTTATGGCCTTCGCCCGGAATGTAGGAAATCACTTCGAAGCCGTTGGTCAGGCGGACACGGGCCACCTTCCTGAGAGCAGAGTTCGGCTTTTTCGGCGTCGTTGTATAAACCCGCGTGCACACGCCGCGCTTTTGCGGACAGGCTTCCATGGCGGGAACCTTGTTCCTGGACACCGGTGGTTTCCGCGGTTTGCGGATCAGTTGATTGATCGTTGGCATCAGCCTGTTTCAACTCCTCTTAACCGCCGCCGAATATCCAAATCGGACATTCATCAACGCGACAAAACCGCTCGCAGAGCAGGAGTACCCTGCTCTCGGCGGGTCGGACATGCCCCACGAGGGCGCGTATGTTTCATTTTACGGGTAGCGCAGCGTCTAGGATGGACACCTACCACCAACACCCCCGGGAAGGCTCGCATATTATGCATGGGATATTTCCCCGTCAAGCAAAAGAACGGCAGAATTCTTGAGCAAATGGATGATTTCGCACGATTTTTCCGGATTTGCCCGATTTCGGCATAATTTGTCCATCAAAATTCCTATTTTCTTGTGCTCCGGGGCGGTTCGGCAAAGCAAAACCCCGCCGCGGATGCGGCGGGGCCTGCCCAAAAGAGAATCGAATGGCTTCTTATTCGGCGGCTGGTTCGGCTGCCTTCTCGCTGGCCGCCGCGGAAGCATCGGCCAGGGCCTGAACTTTCGCGCTTTCGGCTTCGAGCACTTCGTCGCGGCCGGCGGCAACGGCGCGCAGGCGTTTCATTACCGCACCCGTGCCAGCCGGTATCAAACGGCCCACGATGACGTTTTCCTTCAGCCCTATCAGATTGTCGCGCTTGCCGGAAACCGAAGCCTCGGTCAGCACCCGGGTGGTTTCCTGGAACGATGCCGCCGAAATAAAGGACGTGGTCTGCAAGGACGCCTTGGTTATGCCCTGCAGCATGGGCACCGACGTGGCAATCTGGCCCTTGCGCGCCTTGACCTCCTCATTATGGCGGTCGTATTCGAACCGGTCGATCAATTCGCCCACCAGGAAGGTAGTATCGCCGCCATTGACGATCTCGACCTTCTGCAGCATCTGGCGCACGATCACTTCGATATGCTTGTCATCGATGCGCACGCCCTGCAATCGGTAGACGTCCTGGATCTCGTCGATCAGATATTCCGCCAGGGCTTCGACGCCCATTACTTTCAGAATATCATGGGGCACCGGATTACCATCCATCAACGGATCGCCGCGCTCTACATAATCGCCTTCCTGGACACTGATATGTTTGCCCTTGGGGATCAGGTAGTCGGTAGGTTCGAGCTCTTTGTCATCGGGCACCACGACGATGCGCCGCTTGTTCTTGTAGTCCTTACCGAACTCGATGCGGCCCTCATTCTCCGCGATGATGGCATGATCCTTGGGCTTGCGGGCTTCGAACAGTTCCGCAACCCGGGGCAGACCGCCGGTGATATCGCGGGTCTTGGAAGATTCGCGCGGGATACGCGCGAGCACATCGCCGGCGTTAACCTTTTGGCCGTTTTCGACGCTCAAGATCGCGTCCACCGACATGAAATAGCGTGCCTCCAGCCCGTTCGGCAGCTTGACCACACGGCCGCGGCCGTCGCGCAAGGTGATGCGAGGGCGCAAATCGGCGGCCCGCGGCTGCTGTTTCCAGTCAATCACCACCTTAGACGAAATGCCGGTCGCATCATCCACCGATTCGCGCATGGTCACGCCTTCGTCCAAATCGACGTAGTCGGCGATGCCCTCCTTTTCGGTGATGATCGGCAAGGTATAGGGATCCCATTCCGCCATCTTGTCGCCGCGGCTGACTTTCTTGCCGTTTTGGACCAAAAGTTTGGCGCCGTAGGGAATGCGGTGACGGGCACGTTCGCGTTTGCGCTCATCGATCAGCAAAAGCTCGGTATTGCGGCTCATGATGATATTGACGCCGGACGAGTTTTTGACAACGTTGCAATTGACCAGTTCGACCTTCGCATCAGCCGAAGATTCGATGCTCGACTGCTCGGCGCCACGTTGCGCCGCGCCGCCAATATGGAAGGTCCGCATGGTCAACTGAGTTCCCGGCTCGCCGATCGACTGGGCGGCAATGACGCCAACAGCCTCGCCGATATTGACCGTCGTGCCGCGCGCTAGATCGCGGCCATAGCAGGCGCCGCAGACGCCGGTTTTGGCTTCGCAAGTCAGAACCGAACGAATTTTGACCATCTCGACGTCAGCCAGGCCGAGAATCTCGCAAGCGGCTTCATCGAGCAGCGTATTCTTCGGGATGATTACCTCGCTCGTCTCCGAAGAGATCACGTCCTCGGCAAGCGTGCGGCCAAGAACCCGGTCGGGCAACGACAAGATGGTCTCGCCGCCTTCGATAACCGCATTGCAATGGATGAAGTCGTCGGTGCCGCAGTCTTCGATAGTGATGATACAATCTTGCGCGACATCGACCAGCCTGCGGGTCAGGTACCCGGAGTTCGCCGTCTTCAAGGCGGTATCGGCCAAACCCTTGCGGGCACCGTGGGTCGAATTGAAATATTCGAGCACCGACAGGCCTTCCTTAAAATTGGAAATGATCGGCGTCTCGATAATCTCACCGGACGGCTTGGCCATCAGACCGCGCATGCCAGCAAGCTGCTTCATTTGCGCCGCCGAGCCACGGGCGCCGGAATCGGACATCATGAAGACCGAATTGACGGGCTTGCCAGGTTCAATCTTGGAAATCTCGGCCATCATGGCGTCGGCAACCTGATCAGTGCAAGTCGACCACGCATCAATGGCTTTGTTGTATTTCTCGCCGAGGGTGATCAGGCCATCTTGATATTGACGCTCAAAGCTTTCGACCATGGTTTCGGTGTCATCGACCAGCTTTTGCTTTTCCTTGGGCACTACGAGATCGTCCTTGCCGAAGGAAATACCTGCCCGGCACGCATGTTTAAAGCCGAGGCTCATGATATGATCGGCGAAGATCACCGTCTCTTTTTGGCCGCAATGGCGGTAAACCTCATCGAGGACGCCTGAGATTTCTTTTTTGGTCACCAGCTTGTTGATCAGCCCGAACCCTAGGGAAGAATGAGCAGGCAGCAATTCGCCAAGCAACATGCGGCCCGGCGTGGTTTCCACTCGCTCCGTGGTTTGGGTGCCGTCTTCTTCCAATTTCGGGACGCGGGAAATGATCTTGGTGTGAACGGTAACCGCGCCACTACCCAGCGCCTGCTCGATCTCGTCGATATCGGCGAAGGCCATACCCTCGCCCGGTTCGCCGTCGCGCATCAGCGTCATATAATAGAGGCCGAGAACGATATCTTGCGAGGGGACGATAATTGGCTTGCCGTTGGCCGGGCTCAGAATGTTGTTGGTGGACATCATCAGAACCCGGGCTTCCAATTGCGCTTCCAGCGACAGCGGCACGTGAACCGCCATCTGATCGCCATCGAAATCGGCGTTGAAGGCGGCGCAGACCAGCGGATGCAGCTGGATCGCCTTGCCCTCGATCAGCACCGGCTCGAACGCCTGGATGCCGAGACGGTGCAAGGTCGGCGCGCGGTTGAGCAGCACCGGATGTTCGCGGATCACCTCTTCCAGAATATCCCAAACTTCGGGCCGTTCTTTTTCGACCATACGCTTGGCGGCCTTGATGGTGGTCGCCATGCCGTATTTTTCGAGGCGCGAATAGACAAACGGCTTGAACAATTCCAACGCCATTTTCTTTGGCAAACCGCATTGATGCAAAAGCAGTTCCGGGCCGACGACGATCACCGAACGTCCGGAATAATCGACGCGCTTACCCAAGAGGTTCTGGCGGAAACGGCCTTGCTTGCCCTTGAGCATATCGGACAAAGACTTGAGCGGGCGCTTGTTGGCGCCGGTGATGGCGCGGCCGCGGCGACCGTTATCGAACAAGGCGTCGACCGATTCCTGCAGCATGCGCTTTTCGTTGCGGACAATAATCTCCGGCGCCCGCAATTCGATCAGCCGGCGCAGACGGTTGTTGCGGTTGATGACGCGCCGGTAGAGATCGTTGAGATCAGATGTGGCGAAGCGGCCGCCGTCGAGGGGCACCAGGGGGCGCAACTCAGGCGGAATAACCGGGACCACTTCCAGGATCATCCATTCGGGGCGAGCGCCCGACGCGATGAACGCTTCGACCAGCTTCAAGCGCTTGATGAATTTTTTGCGCTTGGCTTCCGAATTGGTTTCCTTGAGATCGACACGCAGGGTCTCGGCCTCTTCTTCCAGGTCGATGGTCTTGAGCATATCGCGTAAAGCCTCGGCGCCGATGCCGGCCTGAAACGCATCCTCGCCATACTCGTCGACGGCGTCCTGGAATTCATCTTCGGACAGCAACTGATTCTCGGCCAGCGGCGTCAGGCCGGGTTCGGTCACCACGTAGTTTTCGAAATAGAGCACACGCTCCAGATCTTTAAGCGTCATATCGACCATCAACCCGATGCGCGACGGCAACGATTTCATGAACCAGATATGAGCCACCGGCGCGGCCAGTTCGATATGGCCCATGCGGTCGCGGCGGACTTTGGAAAGGGTTACTTCGACACCGCATTTCTCGCAGACGATACCTTTGTATTTCATGCGCTTATATTTGCCGCACAAACATTCGTAATCCTTGATCGGGCCAAAGATGCGGGCGCAGAAAAGGCCGTCCCGTTCCGGCTTGAAGGTCCGGTAATTGATGGTTTCGGGCTTCTTGATCTCGCCGAAGGACCAGGAGCGGATGCGCTCCGGGCTGGCAATGCTGATCTGTATCTGATCGAACTGCTGATTGCCGGCTTGGGGCTCAAAAATCCGTGTTAGTTCATTCATCTATATTCTCCTAAATACCGGTTTCATACAGCGACGATCAGGTGCTGCGCTGTTTGAGCTCGACGTTGAGCCCAAGTGAATGCAATTCTTTGACCAGCACGTTGAAACTTTCGGGGATACCGGCTTCGAACGAATCGTCACCGCGGACCACGGCCTCATAGACCTTGGTGCGCCCGGAAACATCATCGGATTTGACGGTCAACATTTCCTGCAGCGAATACGCGGCGCCATAGGCTTCGAGTGCCCAGACCTCCATCTCGCCGAAGCGCTGGCCGCCGAACTGCGCCTTACCGCCCAGCGGCTGCTGGGTCACAAGGCTGTAGGGACCGATCGAACGGGCATGGATTTTATCATCGACCAAGTGATGCAATTTCAGCATGTAGATGTAGCCGACAGTGACCATACGGTCGAAATGCTCACCGGTGCGGCCATCGAACAGACGCACCTGACCCGAGGTATCGAACCCGGCCTTTTCGAGCATCTCCACGATATCCACCTCGTGGGCGCCGTCGAACACCGGCGTCGATATCGGTATACCGCCGCGTAGGTTACCGGCCAGTTCGACCACCGCTTTATCGTCCATGGATTGGATATCCCGCTTATAGATATCATCGCCGTAGGAGAATTTTAGCTTCTCGCGGAGGTCCTTGGATTCCTGGCCGTTCTGGCGCATGGCATCCAGGGCTTCGCCGATTTGCAGGCCAAGACCGGCGCAGGCCCAACCGAGATGGGTCTCGAGAATCTGGCCCACATTCATTCGGGATGGCACGCCCAAGGGGTTGAGCACGATATCCACCGGCGTTCCATCTTCCAGGGACGGCATATCCTCGATCGGAACGATTTTGGATATCACGCCCTTGTTGCCGTGGCGACCGGCCATCTTGTCGCCGGGCTGCAATTTGCGCTTCACTGCAACAAACACCTTCACCAGCTTCATCACACCCGGCGCCAATTCGTCGCCGCGCTCCAGCTTTTCGACCTTGTCGTCGAAACGGCTCTGGAATTCGCCGGCGCCCTCTTCCAATTGCTTCTTGAGGGTTTCGATCTCGGACATCACCTTGTCGTTGGCGACGGTGATCTGCATCATCTGACCGGCGGTCAGTTTCTCCAGCATCTCGGGCACGATCTTGGTGCCGGCGGTCAGACCCTTAGGGCCTGAGACAAGCTTGCGATTGACCAGCCGTTCGCGGATGCGTCCGTGGAAGCTGCGCTCCAAGATCGCAATCTCGTCGTCTCTGTCTTTTGCCAGACGCTCTATCTCGGCCCGGTCGATGGCCAGAGCGCGTTCGTCCTTATCGATGCCGCGTCTGGAGAAGACACGCACCTCGACCACCGTGCCGGCGACGCCGGGCGGCAGACGCAAGGAGGTATCGCGCACGTCGGAGGCTTTTTCGCCAAAGATGGCGCGCAGCAATTTCTCTTCCGGCGTCATTGGCGATTCGCCCTTCGGCGTCACTTTGCCGACCAAAATATCGCCCGGCTCAATCTCAGCGCCGATATAGACAATGCCCGCTTCGTCGAGGTTTTTTAAGGCCTCTTCGCCAACATTGGGAATATCGCGGGTGACTTCTTCCTGGCCCAGCTTGGTGTCGCGGGCCATCACTTCGAACTCTTCGATATGGATTGAGGTAAACACATCGTCGCGCACGATACGCTCCGATATCAGGATCGAATCTTCGAAGTTGTAGCCGTTCCATGGCATGAAGGCCACCAGCACATTGCGCCCCAAAGCCAGTTCGCCGAGATTGGTCGACGGCCCGTCCGCGATGATATCGCCCTTAGCAACGACATCGCCGACCTTGGCCAGCGGACGCTGGTTGATGCAGGTGTTCTGATTGGAACGCTGGAACTTTTGCAGCGTATAGATATCGACGCCGGGGCCCTGATCGTCGTCCTGATTTTCGTCGGAGTGGATGACGATGCGGGTGCCGTCGATCTGATCGACAACGCCGGCGCGCCGGGCAATGATCGTAGCACCAGAATCCCGGGCCACGACTTCTTCCATGCCGGTGCCGACCAGCGGCGCCTCGGAGCGGATCAACGGCACCGCTTGGCGTTGCATGTTCGAGCCCATGAGAGCCCGGTTGGCGTCATCGTTTTCCAGGAACGGTATCAACGCGGCAGCGACCGAGACCAATTGCTTGGGCGAGACGTCGATCATATCTATCTCGTCGCGCATGGCCATGACAAACTCGCCAGCCTGGCGGCAACTGTTAAGTTCCTGCACAAACTTGCCCGATTTATCCAGCTCCGAATTGGCCTGGGCAATGGTATAGCGGCTCTCGTCCATGGCCGAAAGATAGACCACCTCTTCGGACACCTTGGCATCCTTGACCCGCCGGTAAGGGCTTTCGATGAAGCCATATTTGTTAACCCGCGCATAGGTCGCGAGGCTGTTGATCAAACCGATGTTCGGCCCTTCCGGGGTTTCGATCGGGCAGATGCGGCCATAGTGGGTGGGGTGCACATCGCGCACCTCGAAGCCAGCCCGCTCCCGAGTGAGACCGCCCGGTCCCAACGCCGACAGGCGGCGCTTGTGGGTGATCTCCGACAACGGATTGGTCTGATCCATGAACTGGCTCAATTGCGACGAGCCAAAAAACTCGCGGACCGCAGCCACTGCCGGCTTGGCGTTGATAAGATCGTGCGGCATGACAGTGTCGATATCGACCGAACTCATGCGTTCGCGGATGGCGCGCTCCATGCGCAGAAGACCAATGCGATACTGATTTTCCATCAGTTCGCCGACCGAACGGACGCGGCGGTTGCCAAGATGATCGATATCGTCGATATCGCCCTTGCCGTCCTTCAGCTCAACCAGGATCTTCACCACTTCCATGATGTCTTCGCGGCGCAACGTGCGCACCGTATCTTCGGTTTCGAAGCCAAGCCGGGAATTCATTTTCACGCGGCCTACCGAAGACAGATCATAACGGTCGGAATCAAAGAACAAGCCATCGAACAACGCATCGGCGGTATCCAGAATCGGTGGCTCACCCGGGCGCATGACCCGGTATATGTCGATCAGCGCCTCTTCCCGGTTCGAGTTTTTGTCCGCGGCGAGGGTGTTGCGGATATAGGGCCCGACATTGACATGATCGATCGCCAGTGTGGTGATTTCCTCGATATTGTCTTCTTCAAGCTGGACGTACAATTCCTCGGTAATCTCGTCACCGGCTTCGAGATAAACCAATCCGGTTTTCTCGTTGACGATATCGGCGGCGGCAAAGCGACCGATGATTTCCTCGGACTGCACCACATATTCGTCGATGCCCTTGCTTTCCATTTCGCGCAACATGCGCGGCGTCAACTTGGTACCGGCCTTGTGAACGACGCGGCCTGATTTGGCGTTGACGAAATCATATTCCATCTTGATGCCGCGCAAGCTTTCGAAATCAACCGGGGCGCGCCAGCCTTTTTTGGTGCGCGTATAGTTAACCCGGTCATAGAAATAGCCGAGCAATTCTTCCGACGTCATGCCGGTTGCCTCGATCGGGTCGACCTTCTTGCCCTGGGCAGCCCGGCGGGCGCGCAATTTTTGCGTATCGTCGGAATCAAGGCCCAGCAGCAGCGTCGTTACCGGCAATTTGCGGCGCCGGTCGATGCGCACATAGACCAAATCTTTGGCGTCAAATTCAAAATCCAACCATGAGCCGCGGTACGGAATAACCCGCGCCGCAAACAAGAACTTGCCCGACGAATGGGTCTTGCCCTTGTCATGGTCGAAGAATACGCCAGGCGAGCGGTGCATCTGCGAGACAATCACCCGCTCGGTGCCGTTGACAACGAAGGTGCCGTTGTCAGTCATCAGCGGCAATTCGCCCATATAGACGACCTGCTCTTTGATATCGCGCACGCTCCTGGATCCGGTTTCTTCGTCGATATCCCAAACCACGAGGCGTAAAGTAACTTTCAGCGGAGCCGCGTATGTCATACCGCGCTGCTGGCATTCCTCGACATCGTATTTCGGCTCTTCGAACTCATAATCGACGAATTCCAAGGTGCCGCGCTCGGAAAAATCTTGAATCGGGAAAACCGATTTGAAGACTTCCTGGAGGCCCGAATCGGCACGATCAGGCTTCAACACACCTTGCTGAAGGAACGTGTCATAGGAATTTTTTTGAACCTCGATCAGGTTCGGCATGGGCGCAATTGTGGGAATTCGTCCAAAGTCTTTACGAATACGCTTGCGTCCAGTGAAAGATCGATTTGCCATTGCAGCTCCTCTTGGACCTCAAACATATGGGTCCGAAATTAAGTTCCAGGCTTCGAAACAGGCGCCGACCTGCCCCAAAAGTCTGAACTGTATCCGCCCGGATTGGCGTATCCAGACATGAGGAAACGCCGCAAACAGCGCTTCCGGAACTGCACATCCACGTTCCCGGCCTCGGCGTGGCCAATCCGTGTAAGATGCGTTTCTATTCTCAAACTCCGCCTCCCGGCGGCAATCGATGCCGCCGGGGCCGGGTAGTATTCAGACACCGGACAAAAACCGCCCGGCGCTTTCTAAGACTGCTATTGCAGCTCGACGGTGGCTCCTGCCTCTTCGAGCTTGGCCTTGATCGCGTCCGCCTCGTCCTGGGTCACGTCTTCCTTGACCGGTGCGGGCGCCGCTTCGACCAAGTCCTTGGCTTCTTTCAGGCCAAGACCGGTGATCGCGCGGACTTCCTTGATGACGTTGATCTTCTTCTCGCCGAAAGCGGAAAGAATGACATTGAAGGAAGTTTTTTCCTCCGCCGCATCCTCGCCAGCACCCGGTGCGGCGGCCGCAGCGGCGACCGGCGCGGCAGCCGAAACGCCCCACTTCTCTTCGAGCAGTTTCGACAAATCGGCGGCCTCAATGACCGTCAGGCTTGATAGATCTTCGGCAATTTTCTCTAGGTCTGCTGCCATGATATTCACTCCATAGGCTTAAACTGATTGATGACCGGTCATCAGACCGGCCGGACATTCGGCACTTAGGCCGCCTCTTCCTTTTCGCTATAGGCGCCAATAACACGGGCCACCTGCCCCGCTGGTGCCGCTAATACGCCGGCAATGCGGGTTCCTGGCGTCTGGATCATGCCGACAAGTCCGGCCCTAAGCGCGTCGAGCGACGGCAATTTGGCTAGGCTGTTGATGGCGGCAATATCCAGAATTTGCCCGTTAAAGACACCCCCTAGGACAATAAGGCTTTCATTTTCCTTGGCGAATTCGACCGTAACTTTGGCGGCCGCCACCGGGTCTTCGGAAAAAGCTAATCCGATAGGCCCGCTGAATAATTCTCCAAGTTCCTTGAAATCCATGTCGTCCAGGGCGAGACGGGAGAGGCGATTCTTCGTAACCTTATAGCTGGCACCAGCTTCACGCATTTTTCCCCGAAGTTCGGTCAAATTGGCGACCGTCAGACCAGAATAGTGGGTAACCACCACCAGGGTCTGTTCGGTGAAAAGTTGCTTCAACTGGGCAACCATCTCTTCCTTTTGGCTTCGATCCACGAATCGTCTCCAAATAAGTTCCGGCACCGTGAATTTCGGTAAACCGGAACGGTTGCATTCGGCCCCGCCAACAGCGGCGAAACCAACTCGCCCCGTCCAAGCATTCAGTTCAAGCCGCCTTTAAGAACCGGCCAAAGGCCAATTCCAAAAACGGTTTTGCACTGTCTGTGCAGGCTTCTTCTTATTAAGCCGCTAGGGCCGAAGCCTTTGCAGCGCCTACAGTCTCGGACAGGTCGGGGGAACATCCCCCGCTGCCGGTCCGGCCCCATATTCAATTCACCGGGGCCGTTCCAGCAATTTCAGACTAGATCGAACAGACCTAGCCCGAAATATTCATGCGCACGCCCGGCCCCATGGTGGACGACAGGCTGGCGCGCTTCATATAGATTCCCTTAACACCGCTCGGCTTCGCCTTCTTGATCGCGTCCATGAACGCGTTCACGTTTTCCACCAATGCGTCTTGCGTAAAACTCGTTTTGCCGACGCCGGCATGAACAATGCCGGCCTTCTCAACACGGAATTCAATTTCGCCGCCCTTTGACGATTTAATCGCCTCGGCGACGTTCGGCGTGACCGTGCCCAGCTTCGGGTTCGGCATCAGCCCCTTGGGGCCCAGGATTTTACCGAGCTTGCCGACCACCGCCATCATATCGGGCGTCGCGATGCAGCGGTCAAACTCGACCTCGCCTTTTTCAATTTTTTCCGCCAGATCCTCAGCGCCGACAATATCGGCACCGGCGGCAGTAGCCTCCTCGGCCTTGTCGCCCTTGGCGAACACGGCAACGCGGACATCCTTGCCGGTACCGTTGGGCAACGACACCACGCCGCGCACCATCTGGTCCGCATGGCGCGGATCGACACCAAGATTGAGCGCCACCTCGACGGTTTCGTCGAACTTTGTCTTTTTGCTGTCGAGCAACAGTTTGACTGCGTCGGCGACGCCATGCTCGGCTAGCCGGTCGAAGCTTTCATATGCACTCTTCATGCGCTTGCCTTTTTGAGACATTTTACATCCCCTCCACGTTGATGCCCATGGAACGCGCCGAGCCGGCAATGATCTTGCAGGCGGCATCGATATCATTGGCATTCAAATCGACCATCTTGATTTCCGCAATCTCGCGCACCTGGTTCAAGGAGATCGATGCGATGACCTCGATGCCCGGCGTTTGCGAGCCTTTTTCGACGCGCGCCGCCTTCTTTATATAATAGCTCGCCGGCGGCGACTTGGTCTCGAACGAGTAGGTCTTGTCCTGATAGACCGTGATGCGCACCGGAATCGGCATGCCCGGTTCGAGATTCTGCGTGGTCGCATTGAACGATTTGCAGAAATCGGGAATGGAGAGCCCGGCCTGGCCGAGCGCGGGGCCAACCGGCGGCGCCGGATTGGCCTGTCCTGCCGGTATCTGCAGGCGAATATAACCTTCAATCTTCTTTGCCATTGTCTTTCCTCAGTTCCTATTTCACTGGGTGCGCGGTACGGCCATGGCCGGCCTCCCGCACTTGGGTCTAAACTTGGGTCTTAAACGTGGGTCTCAAAACCTATAATTTTTCTACTTGCGAATATTCCAGTTCCACCGGCGTCGAGCGCCCGAAGATGGAAACCGAAACCTTAACCCGCGCTTTCTCTTCATCGACTTCCTCAACCAAACCGTTGAAGGAATTGAACGGCCCGTCGCAAACCCGAACCTGCTCACCAATATCGAACGTGATCGATGGCCTCGGCCTCTCGACGCCTTCTTCGACCTGGTTGAGAATTTGCATGGCCTCGGCGTCGGAAATCGGGATTGGGCGACCGCGCCCGCCAAGAAAATCCGTCACTTTCGCTGTATTTTTGACCAGATGCCAAGTCTCGTCGGACATCTCCATCTTGATCAGTACATAGCCTGGGAAAAACTTGCGTTCGGCAGCCACCTTGGTGCCGCGCCGCATTTCCACCACCTCTTCGAGAGGCACCAGAACCTGTTCGATCATATCCGAGAGGTGCGATTGCACCGCCTGTTCTTCGATCGATTCGGCGACCTTTTTCTCAAAGCCCGAATATACGTGAATGACGTACCAACGCATTGCCATAAATCAGGCCCCCAGCCCGAATATCAATTTGACGCCGGACGAAAGCACCTGATCGACCAGGAAAAAGAACAACGCCGCCAAAATAACCATCACGAACACCATGCCGGTCGAAATCAATGTTTCCCGCCGCGACGGCCATACGACTTTCGACGCTTCCTGGCGCACCTGCTGGAGAAATTGAAATGGGTTAGCTTTGGCCATCCGTTAAATCACTTTACTGGTTCGCCGCTTGCGGCACGCTACAAAATACCTTCGTCTCAGGTCTTAAAAATCATCTCAAACCTGGCAGGGGCAGAAGGATTCGAACCCTCGACCTGCGGTTTTGGAGACCGCCGCTCTACCAGCTGAGCTATACCCCTATTCCGTAGCCTTGGTTTAATCTTCTAATATGTCAGCGACGACACCGGCGCCAACGGTCCGGCCGCCTTCGCGAATAGCGAAGCGCAGGCCTTGGTCCATGGCGATCGGCGTGATCAATTCAACATTCATCGAGATATTATCGCCCGGCATTACCATCTCCGTGCCCGACGGCAACTCAACCGTGCCAGTCACATCCGTGGTCCGAAAATAAAACTGCGGGCGGTAGTTGCCAAAAAACGGCGTGTGCCGGCCGCCCTCTTCCTTGGTCAGGATATAAGCCTCGCAAGAAAACTTGCGGTGCGGCGTGATCGAACCCGGCGCCGCAACAACCTGGCCGCGCTCAACCTCTTCGCGTTTGGTGCCGCGCAGCAGACAACCGATATTGTCGCCCGCCTCGCCCTGATCCAAAATCTTGCGGAACATCTCAACGCCCGTGCAGACCGTGGTCTGGGTGTCGCGAATACCGACAATCTCAACATTGTCGCCGGTGTTCAGGATGCCGCTCTCGACACGCCCCGTAACCACCGTGCCACGACCGGAAATTGAGAACACGTCTTCGATCGGCATCAGGAACGGCTGATCCACCGCCCGTTCGGGCTGCGGAATGTAGCTGTCCACCGCTTCCATCAATTTGGCAATGGATTCCTTGCCCGTCGCCTCATCACTGTCTTCCAGCGCCGCAAGGGCAGAACCCATCACAATCGGGATATCGTCGCCCGGAAAATCATAGCTCGAAAGAAGCTCGCGCACTTCCAATTCGACCAGCTCCAGCAATTCCTCGTCGTCCACCTGATCGACCTTGTTCATATAAACAACAATCGCCGGAACGCCGACCTGGCGGGCAAGCAGGATATGCTCCCGGGTCTGCGGCATCGGGCCATCAGCAGCCGACACAACCAAAATCGCGCCATCCATTTGCGCCGCGCCGGTGATCATGTTCTTCACATAATCCGCATGGCCAGGGCAATCCACATGCGCGTAGTGGCGGTTCTCGGTCTCATACTCAACATGCGCCGTCGAGATCGTGATGCCGCGCTCGCGCTCTTCAGGGGCCTTGTCGATCTCGTCATAGGCCGTGAACTCCGCGCCGCCAGCTTCCGCCAATACCTTGGTGATCGCCGCCGTCAACGTCGTCTTGCCGTGATCAACATGGCCAATCGTGCCTACGTTGCAGTGCGGTTTGGTGCGCTCAAATTTCTCTTTTGCCATCTTATCTATCTTTCCGCTAAGCGTGAATGTTATCGGCTTCTAGCCGCGCCCGGCGCGGCTTGTTCCTCAATCTCTTTCCCGCGCCCGGCGCGGCTTGTTCCTCAATCTCTTTCCCGCGCCCGGCGCGGCTTGTTCCTCAATCTCTAAATCAAATACCGCGGCCATCGAAATTGGAGCGGGTGAAGGGAATCGAACCCTCGTCGTAAGCTTGGAAGGCTTCTGCTCTACCATTGAGCTACACCCGCCTTGTTCTGAACATCCTGGTCTAACTTATCGAACCTCCGGATCGTCTTAATATTATCCAACGCTCCTTCGGTTCCAATGGTGGAGGAGGTTGGATTCGAACCAACGTAGGCGTACGCCAACGGGTTTACAGCCCGTCCCCTTTAGCCACTCGGGCACTCCTCC
>ENA-OREN01000613-OREN01000613.1-marine-metagenome-genome-assembly--contig:-NODE-613-length-49023-cov-5.133658_pt1 | contig 49023 bp, 48 predicted proteins | sample MGYA00248624_ERZ508555 | MGnify/ENA primary metagenome ERZ508555 (study PRJEB26222, sample SAMN06267773) | marine metagenome | isolation source: Saanich Inlet, British Columbia, Canada | place... | reverse complement strand
TTGGAATTTATGCAGCTATATCAATTGCAGGCTTACAGCTAATACTGATTAGTAATATTATTATTTTTAATACTATTCAGTTTTGTGGAAGTATCTTTTTACTTATTTTAGGAATATTATTTTTAAAAAAATCAGGTGAAAGATTTTCAATTGAAGATGATCAGAAGAGTTTAAATTCATTTTTTCAAGGATTTGCAATTTCTATTTTAAACCCCAAAATTCTTATTTGGTTCGCTGCTATTTTTTCTCAATTCATAGAAGTTTCATCAACAGGTTTAACTAAATTTATGATGGTTTTTATTGCATCTTCTATTGATGGGATTTGGTATATAATATTAACTATAATAGTAACTAGTTTTGGATTAAAAAAATTAATAGAAAGCAATACAAAAACTATTCAAAATATATCTGGTTTAGTTTTAATTTTAATATCACTTATTATATTGTACAAAACACTAAGACCATATCTCTTCTAAAACTCTCAAAATATTTTCCCCCATAATTTTTTCTATCTCCTGTAAGGAATACCCTCTTTTATCTAATTGTTCTGCAATTAGCATATGATCCATACAAGTATTCCATCCTTTGGGTAGACAATCAAGACCATCATAATCACTTCCTATACCAACAAAATCAATTCCTATCATTTTGATAACATACTCAATATGATCAATAAAAATATCCATATCTGGGCAAACAGACGATAGTTTTTTTTGAAGAAAATGCTGCTTTGCAATCCATTTACCAGCGGTAGTATTTTGTTTTTCACCAATTTGATTGAGCTTCTGTCTATGCATGTTTCTTATTTTTTCTTCTCTTGCTTTGAACGTTGGATCGATGAAAAAAGGATAAGGATTTAAACCTATTAAACCATTTGTTTTTTTTATAGCTTCAATTTGATCATCTTTAAGGTTTCTAAAATGAGGACATAGCTTGTGCACACTTGAATGCGAAGCTATAATAGGTTTTGTTGAAGTTGTAATTATATCCCAAAAACTTTTCTCACCTATGTGAGAAACATCAATTAAAACTCTGTTTTCTTGACAGATATTTATTACTTCAGTTCCAAATTTATTTAAACCCAAGCTTTTTAGTGTTGATTTCTTATGTGTCTCTCCATAACCAGAGCTTACCCAGTCAAGAGAATGATTCCAAGTAGGGCCAAAATAAAAAAGACCTTTATTAATAAAAAATTCTAAATTTTCTATTTTATTTTCTAACGCTTCACCACCTTCCATGGCAATAGGTAAGGACAATTGGTTATTTTTTTTTGCTAATTTTATTTCTTCTAGATTTATAGGGATAGAAACTCCATCGACATCTTCTAATGCTTTAAGCTTTTCATACATGCGAGATGCGAATTCAAAGTAGCTTACATTAGATTCTTTCTCTGAAGCCCAGACAATCATTACTTCTAAATCAATAGAAGAATTTTTTAATCTTTCTATATCAGTGTGACCGGAGGATGTATTTTGTATTACATCCTCACCAATCATAATTCGTTGCACAAGATCATTATGCAAATCAGCAACAAACATATTTACTCTGTGATAATTTCCATTTTAATAATTTTATCTGGATCTGCAGCAGGCTCTCCTCTTTTTATATTATCAACTAATTCCATGCCTTCTACCACTTGACCCCATACAGTATATTGACCATCTAAAAAACTTGCATCATTAAAGACAATAAAAAACTGACTATTTGCACTATTAGGGTCTTGAGCTCTAGCCATAGAAAGTGCACCCCTTCCATGATTTGCATCTGAGAATTCAGCTGGTAAATTAGGAAGGTTGGAGCCACCTGTGCCAGCTCTCGATATATTAAACTTATCATTAGTAGAATTACCAAACTCTACATCACCAGTTTGTGCCATAAATCCATCAATAACTCGGTGAAATACAACGCCATCATAGTGGCCTTCACTTATTAATTGCTTAATTTGTGCTACATGCTTTGGTGCTAAATCTGGACGTGTTTCAATTTTCACCACACCATCTTTTAATGTCAAATGTATAATATCTTTTTCTTCAGCCATAACTGGTCCTCCATTGATAAAAATTGAGATTACCAGGCATAGAAATAAAGATTTTATTTTTTTAATCATATTTGTCCCCTTTACCTTCCCTCAAAAAGTTTTATATAGTGTCTAATGCATATTTTTGAAGAAAATATCAAGAACTTAGGTTTAAATATTCCTGATATTCCAAAAGCTTTAGCTAATTACGTTCCTTACAAAATCGTTGGTAAAACAATGTATGTATCTGGACAAGCGCCACTGCAAAATGGAGAGTTTGTATATAGAGGAAAGGTAGGATCTGATGTTACCATTGATGATGGTATTGAGGCGGCTAAACTTTGTTGTGTTAATATTATCGCTAATGTAAAAAAAGGTCTTGATGGTGATTGGGAAAAGTTAGAAAGCTTTGTTAAACTTAATGGTTTTGTTAATTGCCAAGATAATTTTATGGATCAACCTAAAATAATTAACGGAGCTTCAGACTTATTAGTTGAAATTTTTGGTGACCAAGGTCGTCATACAAGAGTGGCTGTAGGAACAAACTCTCTACCCTTTGGAATTGCTGTAGAAATAGATGCTATTATTCAATTAAAATAAATGCTCTTAAAAAAGAGCGGAATAAATTTTATAGATAGCCTTGAAGAGGTTCAAAAAAACGATTGGAATAGTTGCGTTGGTAATGATCACCCCTTTACTCAATATGAATTCTTATTAGCATTAGAAGAAAGTAAAAGTGCATGTACACAAACAGGATGGAAATCTCATCACTATATAGAATATGATGAAGAATCAAAAATAATGGCAATTTGCCCACTTTATTTAAAAAGCCATTCTTATGGTGAGTATATTTTTGATCATGCTTGGGCGGATGCATATCATAGACATGGTTTAAGTTATTATCCTAAACTTCAGTCAGCAATACCTTTTACTCCAGTTACTGGAGACAGAATTTTTTTAAACAAAAAAATTAAAAATAAGAAAAATAAAATTAAAGAAATCATAAATAACATTATAGCTGAAGCTAAAAGATTAGATGTATCTTCAGCCCATTTTAATTTTATAAATTCTCCAAATGATTGGGTTGCTGATGAAGAAATAATGATACGTGAAGGTATTCAATTTCACTGGAAAAATGATGGTTATAAAACCTTTAATGACTTTCTAATAACTTTATCTTCTAGAAAAAGAAAACAAATCAAAAAAGAAAGGCAATGCTTAATAAACAATAATTTAGAGGTTAGAAAATTTACTGGGGATGAACTTCTAAAAGAGCATTTCGATTTTTTTTATGAATGCTATTTAGATACGACTGGGAGAAAATGGGGATCTACATATTTGAAAAAAGAATTTTTCCTTAATATCCTTAAGAGTTTTAAAGATAAAATTTTATTAATTGTAGCCTTTCAAGATAATCAAAAAATTGCTTCAGCCTTAAATTTTTTAAGTAAGACTCATTTATATGGACGTCTGTGGGGCTCTAAATACGAAGTACCCTATCTTCACTTTGAATTATGCTATTATCAAGCCATTGATTTTGCAATTGAAAACAATATTAATTTTGTTGAAGCTGGCGCTCAAGGTGAACATAAACTAAGCAGAGGTTATTTACCTGAAAAAACTTGGAGCGCTCATTGGATAAAACAAAAGGAATTCTCAAAAGCTATATGTAAATTTTTAGATGAGGAAACTAAAATGATAAATTTTCACAAAAAAGACTTAGAGGCACTCGCTCCTTATAAAAACTAAACTAGTTCTTTTTTTTTATCTTGATTTGAAGTGTATTTAAGAGAAATTTTATTTTTTATTATAGTTATTTCTACATGACCTCCTTTTGATAAAGCTCCGAAAATTAGTTCCTCTGCCATAGGTTTTTTTACTTGTTCTTGAATTACTCTTCCAAGCTCTCTTGCTCCATATACCTCATCGTACCCAATGTCAGCCAAATATTCTTTTGCTTTTTGATCAATTGATAGGGACACACCCTTATCTTCAAGTTGAGCCTCTACTTGAATTATAAATTTATCTACAATTGATAATACTATCTCTTTATTTAAATGATTAAAGTGAATAATTGAATCTATTCTGTTTCTAAATTCAGGAGAGAATATCTTATTGATAAAATCATTATTATCATCTTTTGATCGAGCAGAATTAAAACCAATTCTTTTTTTGGATAAGTCAATGGCACCGGCATTCGATGTCATAATTAATATTACGTTTCTAAAATCTACAGATTTACCGTTATGATCAGTTAATTTTCCATAATCCATTACTTGGAGCAAAATATTAAAGATATCAAAATGGGCTTTCTCAATCTCATCTAATAGCAGTACGCAATGTGGATGTTGATCAACACCATCTGTAAGTAAACCTCCTTGATCAAACCCAACATATCCGGGGGGCGCCCCTATTAAACGGCTAACAGTGTGTCTTTCCATATATTCTGACATATCAAATCTTAGTAATTTGATACCTAAAGTTTTACTTAGTTGTCTTGCAACCTCTGTTTTACCTACGCCAGTAGGTCCAGAAAATAAATATGAGCCAATCGGTTTACCATCTTCTCTTAAACCTGCTCTAGCAAGCTTAATCGAAGAGGATAATTCTTCAATTGCTTTGTTTTGACCAAACACAAAGTTTTTGAGATCTCTTTCAAGATTTTTTAAATTTTCCTTATCACTCTTATTTACAGACTTAGCGGGTATTCTCGCCATTATCGCCACAACCGCTTCTATATCTTTAGCTGTAATTGTTTTCTTTCGTTTAGATTTTGGAAGAAGATATTGAGATGCTCCCGCTTCATCTAAAACATCGATAGCTTTATCAGGCAGTTTTCTATCACCTATGTATTTATTGGATAAATCTACAGCGCTGATTATTGCATCAGAAGAATATTTAATTTGATGATGATCTTCATAATAGGTCTTTAATCCATTTAAAATTTTAATAGTCTCATCTTTTGTAGGTTCTTTAATATCAATTTTTTGAAAACGTCTAACTAAAGCTCTATCTTTCTCGAAATAATTATTGAATTCTTTATAGGTTGTAGAACCCATACATCTCAGAGATCCATTACTTAAAGATGGCTTTAAAAGATTACTAGCATCCATTGATCCACCACTTGTTGCTCCTGCACCTATCACAGTATGAATTTCATCAATAAATAAAATCGATTGTTTTTCTTTTTGTAGATCTTTTAAAACTTCTTTTAATCTTTCTTCAAAGTCACCCCTGTATCTCGTCCCAGCTAAAAGCGCACCCATATCTAATGAATATATGACTGCCTTTTGGATAACTTCAGGGACATCCTTTTCAACAATACGTTTTGCTAATCCTTCGGCGATAGCTGTTTTTCCAACTCCAGGATCGCCAACGAAAATAGGATTATTTTTTTGTCTTCTACAAAGTATTTGTATAGTTCTTTCCACTTCAAGCTTACGTCCAATTAAAGGATCAATTTTACCATCAAGGGATTTTTTATTTAAATTAATACAAAATTGATCGAGTGCTTTTTTCTTAGATTTATTTTGCTGCTGATTATCAGTTGCATCATCTACAATTTCTTCACCCACTTCATCTTCTTGAACCTTTGATAGTCCGTGGGAGATATATTGCACAGCATCAAGTCTAGTCATATTTTGTTGGTGTAAAAAATAAACAGCATGGCTTTCTTTTTCAGAGAAAAGTGCAACAATCATATTTGCACCTGTAACACTATCTTTCCCACTTGATTGGACATGAATAGCAGCACGCTGCAAAACTCTCTGGAAACTATTTGTTAGTTTTGGCTCACCTAAAAAATTATCTTTTAAATTAGATAAATCATTTTCAATAAAACCTTCTAAATTTTTTATTAATTCTTCCATTTCAACACCGCAAGCTTTGAGAACACCGATTGCATCTTTATCCTCTGTTAGAGACTTAAGCAGATGTTCTAAAGTTACAAACTCATGTTTATTTTTAGTAGCAAGTTGATATGCATTTCTAAGTGTAATTTCTAAATTTGATGACAGCATTTAATTTTTTTCCATTGTGCATTGAAGGGGATGCTCGTGTTTTTTAGCTAAATCCATAACAGTCTTGCATTTGGACTCAGCAACCTCATAAGTAAATATTCCACAAATACCTATACCATTTTTATGAACATGGAGCATAATCTGTGTGGCCTCTTCTTCTTTCTTATTAAAAACACTTTCTAGAACAAGTACTACAAATTCCATAGGAGTATAATCATCGTTAAGCAATAAAACGTTATACATAGAGGGTTTCTTTGTTTTAGGTTTGGATTCTAGTAAGACGCCCCTATCCAGATCATTATTTTTATTGTCTTTATCACTTAACTTCATAAAATAATAAATAAGCACTTTTATCGGATTTTAAAGAGGTTTTTTTTATTTGTTAAGAACGAAAGCCATATGATAGGGGATCTATGCATGAATTTTATTAAATACGTATTAATCTTCTTATTTTCCTCCTTAATTTTTTTAACCTCACCTTCATTTGCTAAAAAAGCAGCCATTGTAATAGATTTTGAAACGAAAGAAGTTCTCTTTGAGGTGAATGCAAATACCAAAAACTATCCAGCTTCACTAACAAAAATTATGACTCTTTATATTTTATTTGATTATTTGGAGTTAGGAAAATTAACTAATCAGAGTCAATTAAAAGTATCAAGAGTTGCCGCTTCACGATCTCCAAGTAAGTTATATTTAGAAGAAGGAACTATTATCAAAGTAGAGGATGCTGTGATGGCTTTGATTATAAAATCAGCCAATGATGTTGCTACCGTTGTTGCAGAAAATATCTCAGGAACTGAAAAAGAATTCGCAAAATTAATGACTAAATATGCCAGAGAATTAGGTATGAGTAATACAACCTTTAAAAATGCATCTGGATTACCCAATAGAGCTCAATTAACAAGTGCAAGGGATATATCGATATTATCACATGCTCTAATTTCAAATTTTCCAGATAAATACAAATTATTTAAACAGGAGAAATTTACTTATAAAGGTAAAACATACAAAACACATAATAGGCTGATGCAAAGTTATGAAGGAGCGGATGGAATTAAGACTGGCTACATAAGAGCATCAGGTTTTCAGTTAGCTTTTTCTGCCGTGAGGGATAATAAAAGATTAATTGGAGTAATATTTGGAGGAGATACAGGTAAGCAGCGTGATAAATCTCTTAAAATTATTATGGATAAAGAATTTGCTGAACTTGGAATAAACAATAAAGAAAAGAAAAGCATAATAGTAAAAAAAGAATCAAAAAAAATTGAAACTAATGCCTATTCAATTGTTGTGGGAACTTTTAAATATCGCAATAGTGCAGAAAAACAAATTAAATTAATTAAAAACAAATACCCTAAAACAACTAATGCTAAAAAATCAAATATTGTTTTAATAAAAGTAAGCGGAAAACAACTTTATGAGTCAAGATTTGAAAACTTTTCTAGAAATGAAGCGTATACGGCTTGTAAAAGATTAAAAAAATATAATAGAGACTGTTTTATTAGATCGTAAATTTATAACTCACACCACTTAAGGATAATTGATGTTCAATTATTTCTATTAGTTTCAGTAAACCATTTTCTGAAGTTGACTCAGCTCGACATGTAAGTTGGTTTTGGGTATTACTAGCTCTCATTAAGAACCAACCTTCATCATTTTCAACTCGCACACCATCAATATCTATTATTCTCTCATCAGAGTTTTTTAATCTTTCTTTAACTTCATCGATAATAGTAAATTTCCTAGACTCATCGACATCAAAACGAGTTTCTGGAGTGGAAAATGTCTTAGGATAAACTTCCATCAATTCACTGAGTGATTTATGTTGATTGGCTAAAATTCGTAAAAGTCTTAAGCCAACATACATAGCATCATCATATCCATAAAAATCATCGCCATAACAAACATGCCCACTCATTTCACCTGATAGTGGAGAGCTTAATTCTTTCATTTTTTCTTTTATTGGAGAGTGACCTGTTCTTGACATTATTGGATCACAATTTATTTTTTTTGCCTCATCAAAAAAAACTTTACTACACTTAACGTCCATGATTATTTTTGGATTATCATATAATGCAGTAATTTCAGAACAAAGTAAAAGCATGTATTGATCAGCCCAAACTATATTACCTAAATTATCTATAACTCCCAAACGATCACCATCGCCATCGAAGGCCAATCCAATATCACAATTATTTTTTTTAACAGCATCTATTAACTGAACCATGTTTTTAGGAACTGTTGGGTCCGGATGATGGTTTGGAAAATTTCCATCAACTTTTTCATTAATAATAATATTTTTAGAATTAAATAATTTTTCAGCAATCTCTCGAGTAACTTTTCCCATAGCACCATTACCAGGGTCCCAAGCAATCTTAAGCTCTCTATTAAGATTTATATTTAGAAGATTTCTTTCTATATATTCTTTAGTGATATCTTGATTATGAATCTCACCCATTGTTAATTCTAATTTATTTTCATCAAGTAACTTTTGGAGACTTTGGATATCCTTCGCAAAAAATGAGTGCTTATTTAAAACCATTTTAAATCCATTATATTCTGATGGATTATGGGATCCTGTTACCATTATTACTGCATCAGCATTTAAATGATAATGTGCAAAATAAGTCATTGGCGTTGGGCCCATACCAATATTTATAACTTTTGCCCCTGAGTCTCTTAATCCTTCACAAAGTGCTTTATGCAAAACAGGTGATGTTAGTCTTCCATCATAACCAGTAGCTATTATATTAGAAGTTAATTTTTTTTTGACTATGAAACCAAAAGTTCTACCTATTGTGTAAGCAGTATTCTCATTGATATTGTCACCCACAATACCCCGTATGTCATATTCACGAAGAACTTCTTTATCAAAATTTTCAATTTTATAATTATTTACCTGTACCATAATACTCAAAACCTAGTTCAATAAAATCTTTTGCATTGTATATATTTCTTAAATCGAAAATTACTAGATTTTTTGTATTCTCTTTGATTTTGTTAAAATCAAGAGCGCGAAACTCATTCCATTCTGTGCCAATAATAATTGCTTTTGTATTTTTACATGCCTCATAAGCATCTTTACATAAAATTAATTCATTATTTTCTAATTTAGCATTATTCATTGCTTCAGGATCATACGACTTAATGTTGATACCTTGATCTGATAGTAATTTTGAAATTTTAAGTGATGAAGAATCCCTAATGTCATCAGTATTGGGCTTAAAACTTAATCCAAGTAAAGTGACAGTATCGCCTTTTTTTAATTTAGATTTTATAACTATCTTATCTGTTAATAATTGTACTCTATTTTCATTAAAGTTATCTACAGCTGACAGAATAGATAAATCAATACCATTCTTTTCTCCTGTAGAAATAAAAGCTTTAACGTCTTTAGGGAAACAAGAGCCTCCATATCCAGGGCCTGCATGTAAATATTTATTCCCTATTCTTTTATCAATTCCCATCCCTCTTGCTACATCTTGAACATCAGCACCAACTGACTCACAAAGATCAGCTACTTGATTAATAAATGAGATTTTTGTCGCTAAAAAACTATTTGATGCATATTTAATAATTTCAGAAGACTCAATAGATACAGAAATTATAGGTGTCTCAAGCAAATATAATGGCCTATATAGTTCTCTCATTATGTCCTCTGATTTATTATTTTCACTACCTATAACCACTCGGTCAGGTCTCATAAAGTCGCTTATTGCAGAACCTTCTCGTAAAAATTCAGGATTGGAGACAACATCAAAATTTTCTTTATTAATTTTTTTTAAGATGATTTTTTTAACTTCTTTCGTTGTTCCAACGGGTACTGTAGACTTAGTTACAATAATACAATATTTACTAATATGCTCACTTATCTCTTCAGCAACATTCCATACATAAGATAAATCAGCCTCACCATCTAATCTTTTTGATGGCGTCCCCACTGTAATAAAGATGATATCTGAATCTTTAACTGACTCGGCTAATGAATTAGAAAAAGTAAGAAGTTTTGTTTTATTCAGATGTTTATCAAGTAAATCTTCTATACCCGGCTCATAAAAAGGACATTTAGAATCATTGAGTTCATTTACTCGATTTGAATCCTTGTCAACACAAACAGTCTGATAACCAAATTCAGCAAAACAAGCCCCAGTAATTAAACCAACGTAACCAGTACCCATTATTGCTAATTTCATATTTCTTCTAATATCTAATAATTTAAAAAATTAAAGAAATATGATTTAAAATGAATATATTTGGAGTTTATTTCTTTATTTTAAGATCATTTTTAATTAATATTTATCTATTAAAAATAGTTATATTTTTAAAACAAATAATAATAGAATTAATAGTGGAGATAATCAAAGGATAAAGCAAAATATGACAAAAGTACTAATATGGAATGAATTCCTGCATGAGGTTGAAAATAATGATGTTAAATCTATTTATCCTAATGGAATCCATTATTGTATAAAAGAATTTTTATCTAATGATAAGTCTCTTAAAGTTGAGACAGCTACTCTTAGAGAGAAAAACAATGGTATAACAGAAGAGAGACTTAAAGATTGTAATGTTCTAATTTGGTGGGGACATAAAGCTCATAATGAAGTACTGCAAGAAACAGTTAATCTAGTTCAAAGAAGAGTATTGGAAGGTATGGGTTTAATTGTATTACACTCTGGTCATCACTCTAAAGTTTTCAAACAACTGATGGGAACAAACTGTAACTTAACTTGGAGAGAGTATGGTGAAAAAGAAAGGGTATGGATTTGCAATCCAGGTCATCCTATATGTGAAGGATTAAATCCTTATTTTGAATTAGAAATGGAAGAAATGTACGGTGAACCTTTTCAAGTCCCGTCCCCAGATGAAACTATATTTACCAGTTGGTTTGAAGGAGGAGAAACATTTAGATCTGGTCTACTTTATAAAAGAGGAAATGGACAAATTTTTTATTTTCGCCCAGGTCATGAAGCTTATCCGACATATCATGATCAAAACATTCAAAAAATTATTTTAAATGCCGTTCATTATGTAAAAGAAGTATCAAAAAATATATGGAAAGATAATCATTCCCCTACACCAACAAGTAATAGACCTAATCCCATTGAGAATATCTCTAAAAAAGGTTTCTCAGTAGGTCATCCTACAAAAAAATAGTAAAAATGAAAATAGGAATTATTGGTACAGGAAATATTTCTCATAAGCACTTTAAAGAGTTTTCTAAAATTGAAGGAGTTAAAATAGAATCAGTATGTGATGTAAATAATGAGAATTTAAATTTATTTATTAGTAAGTTTGGGAAACATATTAGATGTTATTCTTCTGCTGATGAAATGTTAGAAAATGAAAAAAATTTTGATGGAATAAGCAATGCAACTCCTGATAAATTTCACAAAGAAGTTTCTCTTAAAGTTCTAAATAGACAATTAAATATTTTCTCAGAAAAACCTCTGGCAGAAAATTATCAAGATGCAAAAATTTTAGCTGATGCAGCTAATAAGTATAATGTTATCAATATGGTAAATTTTACTTACAGAGAATCTAGCGCTTATCAAAAACTTGTTGAAATACTGAAATCACATCAATTAGGAGATGTGAGACATGTTAGTGCTAACTACTATCAATCTTGGTTAACTAGTAATATTTGGGGTAAGTGGAGAGAGGAAGATAGATGGTTATGGAGATTATCTAAAGAACATGGGAGTAACGGAGCTTTGGGAGACACAGGGGTGCATATTTTTGATTTTACCGTCAACGCAGTTGGTGACATTAAAGAGCTTTGTGCTGATTTAAAAACATTTAAAGAAAAAGGCACTAAAATTGGAAAATACACTCTAGATGCAAATGATGGATTTACCTCAATGATTAGATTTGAAAATGGCGCTATTGGAACAGTAACGAATACTCGATACGCTACTGGCTATGCAAATACACTTATTTTAGAGGTCTTTTGTGAAAAAGGAGCCGTCAAAGTGGAGCTGGATGAACAAAGAAATAAATGGTCTACCTTAAATATATGTGAAGGAGATAATATACATTCTATAAAATGGGAGAAAATTGAATGTGATCAAACACCTTCAAATTTTGAACGTTTTATTAGTTCCATCAGGAAAAACTCTAATGATCAACCAAATTTTACTCAAGGTGCAAAAATTCAAAAAATCTTGGATATGTGCATAAAAAGTAATGACATTAATCAATGGGTTGATATAAAATAATAACAATTTATTAAATTACATCAGGTAATTTAAACACTTGAAAGATCGCTCAAAGGAGGATGAAGTGGCTGATATTAAAATAGATACAGTTAATAAATACTATGGGGATGTTCACGTTATTAAGGACGTATCGCTAGATATTAAAAGTCAATCTTTTACCGTTTTAGTTGGACCATCAGGTTGCGGTAAATCAACAATGCTAAGAATGATTGCAGGATTAGAGGATATACATTCAGGAACAATCTCAATTGATGGACAAGTTGTAAATGACCTCCCACCAAAACAAAGAAATATAGCAATGGTTTTCCAATCATATGCTTTGTATCCGCATATGACAGTTTTTGACAATATGGCTTTTGGTTTAAAATTAGAAAAAAGATCAAAAGATGAAATTAATGAACGCGTCCAAGAGGCAGCAAGAATTCTTCAAATAGAAGATTATCTGCATAGAAAACCTAAACAATTATCTGGCGGACAAAGACAAAGGGTTGCTATTGGAAGAGCTATTACGCGTAAACCAAAAGTTTTCTTATTTGATGAACCTTTATCAAACCTTGATGCAGCTCTTCGTGTTCAAATGCGTGTTGAGTTAGCAAAATTACATGATCAGCTTAATGCTACAATGATTTATGTTACCCATGATCAAACTGAAGCAATGACTTTAGCTGATGATATTGTAGTTCTAGATGAAGGTATTGTTTCTCAAAATGGATCTCCAATGGATCTTTATAAAAATCCTAACAATCTTTTTGTTGGTGGTTTTATTGGGTCACCTAAAATGAATTTTATCTCAAGTAAAATATTAAGTAAAAGTAATGAAAGTACTGAAGTTGATTTAATGGGTGGCTCTAAAATAATCGTCCCTAAAACTTCTGCCTCTGCTTCAGAGGGAGACTCCGTAGAACTAGGCATTAGACCTGAACATTTAACTGTAAATGCTGATGGTGATGGTAGCTGGGAGAGCAAGGTATTTGTTGTAGAAAAACTTGGTTCTGGAACATATTTATATTTAGAAAAAGAAGGCGAGCCTCTAGTTGTTGAAACTGATGGGGACTCAAATGTAAAAGTTGGCGATACTGTCAAAGTAGGCTTTGATGCATCTCGTTGCCACTTATTTGATAGTTCTAAACAGGCTTTTAAATAATAGAATCGTATTATTAAATGCCCCTTAATTTGGGGCATTTAAATAGTTTTAGTAATTAATTAGCCACATCTTCCTAAAATAATTTATTATATAACCAGAGCAGAGGGTTTCATATTATTTCCTCCTAATAAGAAGTATTCCTCTTGTAAACTTCTCTGCTCTCATAAAGAGAAGGTCGTGCAAGGGGATTGTTTTTTATAAAGTTTTAGAATGCGTCCAATTTTTTTTGTTATAAGTAGGCAAATGAGGATTAAGTACCTCCATCACTTTTTCTGATAATTTTCTGTAAGTAGTAAGCTTACCTCCATAAATATTAAGTAATGGAGAGTTTTTATTTTGAATATTTAAATCAAATACATAGTCTCTAGTAACTTTTGAAGCTTCATTATAATCCTCAATCAAGGGTCTTATTCCTGAATAAGTTTCGACAATATCTTCATTAGAAATTTGCTTTACAAAGTGATTATTAATAGTGTTTATCAAATATATTTTTTCTTCATCTGAAATTGAAGGATTGTCTGCTGTTTTAACTTCTACTTCAGTTGTTCCAATAAGAGAATATTTTTTTTTATAAGGTATGACAAATACAATTCTATTATCCTCATTTTGTAAGGTAAAAGCTATCTCTTCATCATATAATTTTTTAGTGATTATATGACTTCCTCTTACTAATCTTATAGATTTGTTAGTATTAGTTTTAATAACATTGTTGACTACTTCATTAATCCAAGGGCCCGCTGCATTAATTAGTATTTTCGATTTTATTATTTCATTATTATCAAGTGTAATTTCCCAACCATCATCAATTCTATTTGCATTAATAACTTTTCTATCCTCAACAATAGTTGCTCCTAATTTTTTTGCATCATCAATATTCATTTCCACTAATTTTTTATCATCAACCTGAACATCATAATATTGAAATCCAACTGAAAACTTTTGATTTAAAATTTTAGAGTATTTTTTATTTAAATTAATTTTTGATGATTTAGGTATTTTTGTATTGCCACCAAGATGATCATATAGAAATAATCCCAATCTTATTAATAATTTAGATCTTAATTTTTTTGTGTAGGGAATTATAAAGGGTAAAGGTTTTGTTATAGTTGGCGCAATGTTAGTAATAACCTCTCTTTCCTTTAATGACTCTCTTACTAGTTTAAATTCATAATTTTCGAGATATCTTAAGCCTCCATGAATTAATTTAGAAGACCACGAAGAAGTAGCCGATCCAACCTTTCCTTTATCTGCAAGATAAACTTTGAGTCCTCTTCCGCTAGCATCTCTTGCTATCCCGGCTCCATTAATTCCACCGCCAATTATAAACAAGTCAAAATAATTATTCATATATTTAATTTTTGTTACTTGAAATTATAATTTCAACATTATTTTTTTCACATATATTAATAATATTTTTATCTGGCATTTTATCTGTAACAAAAATATCTATGTCTCTTATACTTCCGGTAACATATGGTGCTTTTCGATCAAACTTATTTGCATCTGCTATTAATATTATACGTCTGCTTTGTTTATATATAGCTTTTGTAACCATTAATTCTTCATGATCAAAATCTAAGAGCGTTCCTTCTTTATCAATTGCAGATATACCAACTATTGCATTATCAATTTTGAAATTACTAATAAAATCTGATGCTAATGAACCAACTATAGCATTATCTGCGCTCCTTAATTTTCCTCCAGCTACCCAGACTTCACAATTTTTTGAATTGCCTGCTATATTAACAATATTAATATTATTTGTTATTATTTTTAAACCTTGATGAGTGCTTAAAAGGCTCCTTGCTACTTGTTCAGTTGTTGTGCCAATATTTAATACAACAGATGAATTATCAGGTATTAAAGCAGATACTTTACTTGCAATAGCTAACTTTTCTTCTTGTGCAATTGATTGTCTAGAATAATGATTAACATTAGAAACACCTGATTGAAAAAAAGCACCTCCATGAGTTCTAGAAAGATATAGATTGTCTGAGAGATAAGTAAGATCTCTTCTTATAGTTTGATGTGTTACCTGAAAAAGTTCAGACAAATTCTCAACAGTAACAAAGCCATCTTTTCTGGCATAGTTTACTATATCTCTTTGCCGTTTATTAAGTGGATTTTTTTGAATATCTTTCATTTATATTGTTAATAGAAAGTCAGTTAAAGTATTATGTATCTGAGTATTTTCTAAATTATAGTTTATTTCAGTATCTTTTTTAAACTCACCAGAACAAACAATAACAGTTTCTGCGCCAATTTTTTTACCTATAGCTATATCTGTTTGAATTCTATCTCCTACTAAAATATTTTTATTATTGTCACCAATTATTTTTCTTATGTAGCTAGTCATTAATTCACTAGGTTTACCAAAATGACCATTAGATATTTTTCCCGTAGTTTTTTCAATCATTAAACCAATTGAACCGCAATCAGGCATATTGCCATTTAATGTAGGGCAGTAATTATCTATATGACTTAAATAATATGGAACTCCATTATTAATTAATTTACATGTCTCTTCTAATTTTTTATAAGTTAACTCTTTGTCAAAAGCAATAATCACACATTCGGCATTTTTCGAATTAATTTTAACTTGAGTTTTTTCAATAATTTCTTTTTTTAAATCCTCGACACCAAGAACATAAATAGTTTTATAATTTTTATTTTTAATCCATTCAATTATTACATTTGTTGGAGAAATTATGCTGTCATTTGAAATAGGTAAATTCATTTTTTTAAGTTTACTTTTATAATATTCTGTATTTTGACTTGTATTATTTGTTAAATAATAAATCTGAAACCCATTATTCTTCAATCTTCTTATTTGTTCATCGGCATTATTAATAACTATGTTATCAACATAAACTGTACCGTCTAAATCTAAAAATATATTACTAGAATTACTCATAATATTATTTAATTCCAGCAGTCATAAAGCTAGCAATAAATTGTCTTTGAAAAATTAAAAAAGCAATAAAAAGTGGTGCTGTTGTCATTAAGGTTCCTGCACTTATTGTAGCCCATTCTACTCCAGCTTCAGACATTGAGAAAATACTTAGACCTACAGTTAAGGGGCGTGTCTCAACTGAGTTAGTAATAATTAAAGGCCATAGAAAATTATTCCAATGAAAGCTTATTGATACTAATCCGTATGCTACAAACGTTGGCATTGATAAAGGAACATAAACATTCCAGATTATCCTCAATACCCCAGCGCCATCTATTCGAGCTGCATCATCTAATTCTTTAGGAATAGATTTAAATGTTTGGCGTAGTAAAAATATTCCAAATCCTGATGCCATATATGGGAGACCAATGGCAAGTATTGTATCCATTAAGCCTAAAAATCGTATAGTTTTATAATTTTCAACTATTAAAATATCGGGCATAATTAACAACTGCAAAAGAACCATTGCAAATAAAATATTTTTAAAAGGAAATTCAAAACGAGCAAAAGCAAAAGCAACAAATGTACAAAGTATAAATTGTGATATCACAATCATTGTTGTCATCATTACTGTGTTGAGTAAATATCTTGCAAATGGAGCTTGAGACCAAGCATTTGTAAAATTGTAAGTTGTTAATGGGGCAAATATATCAAAATTTGCTTCATATTCTATCGGATGAGTAGCAGCCCAGATAGCATATAATAACGGCATAACCCATAATAGTGCTAGCAACCATGCACCAATGACGTTTAATCTTTCGCTTAAAAAATTAGCAATAGTTTTCATTGATAGTGAACCTTTTTATCTAAAACAAAAAACTGCCCTATTGCAATTAAACAAAGCAATAAAATTAAAACAACACTTAATGTTGTGGCGTAAGCAGTGTCCCAGAAAACAAATGCAGACTCATAAATATAATAAAGCAAAAGTGTGCTCGCATAATCAGGACCTCCCTGTGTCATAACAACTATGTGATCAATTTGTCTAAAAGAATTTATTACGGCATTAACTGATACGAATAAAGTTGTAGGGGTAAGGAGTGGAAAAGTAATTCTCCAAAAAATATACCATTTATTTGCTCCCTCAATCATAGCAGCCTCTTTTAAATCAGGTGGTATAGCTTGCAATCCTGCAAGATAAAAAATCATATAAAAACCAGCCTCTTTCCATATACCAACTGCCATCACTCCAAAAAGTGAAGATTCTTGTGAGCCAAGAATATTTAAACTTGGAAAACCTAAGGAAGTTACTATTTGATCAATTAAACCAAATCCAGGAGCATAAAAAAACAACCAGATATTTCCTACAGCTATTAAAGGAAGTACCGTTGGTAAAAAATATGAAAATCTTAAAAAAGGTCTTCCTATTATTTTACTATTTACCCACAATGCCATTGCAAGAGACAAAAGTATTGAGGTAGGAATGACTCCGAGTGCATATATAATATTATTTGAAAATACTTTCCAGAATGTAGCGTCTTGCCAAAGAGTCTCATAATTTTCTAAACCAACAAACTTACTTGCTCTTCTACCTTTGGCTGTAGAATAAAAACTATTCATAAGTGTTTTAACAGCTGGAATATGAGTAAAACTAATTAATAATATAAATCCTGGAACGAGAAGATAGAAAACATTAATAAGATTATTTTTTTTATTCATAATAATTAGAATTAAAAAGCAGCACTTATTTAAAAGTGCTGCTTAACAAAAATTATCTGTAATCTTTCAAAATTTTATCAATATCTATTTGAGCTTGTTTCATAGCATCAGCTGGAGAAATTGAACCACTCATTACATTTTCAAGAGCAGTGTTAAAAATTTTAACAGTTTTTGGATTTTCGTATGTAGAAAACTCTGCATCAGCATAAGCTAATTGCTCTTTAGCAACTAACGCTGGTGGAAAATCTGCTACATAGTCTTTCATAGCTTGGGTTTCCCAAGCATCTGGTCTTGGTGCTACATATCCAGTAGCCATAGTCCATACCCCTGCTTGATCAGGTGCTGTCATCCATTTTACGAAATCTTTAGTTGCCTCAAGCTCATCCGCTGGAGTTCCTTTAAAGATATAAAAATTTCCCCCACCAGTTGGAGCTCCAAAACTTTTACCAGCCGGTAACATAGCTACACCAAAATCAAATGGAGCATTTTTTCTTACATTAGTAAGATTACCAGTTGTTGTCCACATCATAGCTGTTTGACCTTCAAAAAATGCTTTTGGAGTTGCTCCCCATTCAAGCGTTCCCGGTCTCATAACTTTGTGCTTTTCACTTAAATCCACTAAATATTGAACAGCTTCAATAACTTCAGGTGTATCTAAGAAAGTTTCTGTTCCTAAGCCATTAGTCATTTGACCACCATTTTGATAGATCAATCCAGACGTAAGCCAAGAAGGGAAACCTTTTGTTGGAATTCTGATACCATATCTCTCAATATTGCCATCAGATCCTTTTTTGGTAAGTTTTTGTGCATACTCAAGTTGCTCTGCCCAGTTTTGTGGAGGTCTTTCAGGATCTAAGCCAACCTCTCTAAAAGCATCTTTATTGTAATACAGGACTGGAGTTGATCTTTGAAAAGGTATGCCGTAGGTAACCCCATCAATCTGACTATTTTTCATGAAAGCAGAGTAAAATCCACCAACCCAATTTTCTTTTTCTTCAGCTGACAATATATCATCCCAAGGCATTACTAAATCTTCATCGTAGAATTTAAAAATGTCTATCGCAATCAAAACTGCCATTGGTGGAGGGTTTCCTCCTTTAGCTGCAGTAATTGCCTTAGTTGTAGCGTCCGTGTACGAACCTGCATAAATTGGTTTAATAGTCACACCTGGATTAAGCTCCATGTATGTATTTGTTAATTCCTCAACTGTTGATGCAGCAGCTCCACCTACCGCAACTGGAAAATAAAATTCCAACTCTACTGATTTTGCAGAAAAACTATTTAAAGAAAATAACAAAGCAAACATAGAAACAACTTTAAAATTAAATTTAATCATTATTTACCTCCCATGTTAAATTTAAAAAAACATAACATTTACAAGATTTAAATAAATATAAAACGAACAAAATAAAACATTTTATGTGAATAAAAGAAAAAAAATGAATATTAGCTATAACTGTACATTTTTTTAGAGTATAATAAATTTAATGAAAATTGGCTTTACCTTAAAACCAAATGATGGGGACATAATCTCTCTAGAAGAACAGATTACCAAACTTGAAAAAATTGGAGCTGAATCGGCTGAAATACCTTTATATGAATTAGATGTAATTTGCGGGAAAGAAATAATTGAGGATGAAATAAAGCAACTAAAAAAAATCACAAAAAATTCAAATCTAGAGTTTTCAGTTCATGGATCAATGTCAGTAAATTTTCTTCAACAAGAATATTTAGAAGAACATAAAAAAGTTTTAGAAAAAGAAATAGAAGTTTGTTCTCAAATTGAAAGCAAGATTCTTGTTACTCATTTTGGTTACACAACAAATAAAATATTTAATCAAACAAACATCTACAAAGATTATTTGGCAAAACAAAATGAAATTTATCATGACCTAGCTATTAAGGCACAAAGTAAAAATGTTACTTTGTGTATAGAAAATATATTTCCTTTTACCCCTAGTAATTATGCCCCATTACCAAGTGAAGTAGCAGAAGAAATCAATAAAATTGATCATCCTTTTGCAAAAACTACAATAGATTTTAGTCATGGTTATATAAATTCAAATTTCCATAAAAAAGATTTTTTAGATGAAATATCCAAAATGGCAAAAAACGCAAAACATTTACATGTGCATGACTCCTTTGGTAGAATGAAAAATATGGAAACATATATTTTTCCTGAAGATATAACTTATGGGCAAGGAGATATTCACCTTCCATTAGGATGGGGGGATTTACCATTTGATATAATATTTTCATCTCTAGATTTATCTAAAGATATTTATTTTAATTTTGAATTAGGCTTAAGATATGAAAAGTATTATCAAAAAAATATAGAATCAGCAAAGCAGTTAATTTCAAAAATAACTTAATTAATTGAAAAAAAATTTTCTCATAGGTCAAATAAGTGATACTCATTATGTAAGCAGTAAAGAAAAATTATTTGATAAAATTGATACCCACAATTCATTTTTAAGAACTATTGATGCATGTAACAACCTAGATCAAATTCCAGATATTTATATTTTATCTGGAGATTTAATACACGATATAGAAATTTATTATCACGAATTTTTTAATTTATGCAAAAAATTAAATAGACCTATCTACCCCATGATGGGAAATCATGATGTTAGAAGTGGTTTAAAAAAACATCTAAGTAAGAATTTAATAGATGAAAAAGGTAATGTGAATTATTGCATCGACAGCTTTAATACAAAAATTATATGCTTGGATACAGCTATTGAGAATAAAATAGAAGGAGAGATAAATAAATATTCTATGGATTGGCTAAAAAATACCCTTGATCGAGAAAATGACAAACACGTAATTATATTTATGCATCACCCACCTATAAATATTGGCAGCTTGCTATTTGATCATATTAAATGCCAAAATGGAAAAGAGTTTATTGATTTAATCAGTAAATATAATAATGTTAAGGAAGTAGTTTTTGGTCATGTTCACTGTTCTTACACAACAAAAATTAATAATATAATTTTTTCAAGCTGTCCAAGCGGTTCAATAGAATATCCAATAGATGCTAAAGATTCATCAGAAATGATAGAAAAAAGCTCTATAAAATTGTTTAATTGTAGTGAATTTGAAATTAGTTCAAAAAATATCCTAATTTAATTAATCCACATTCGTATTAGAATAAATAAGAAAATTTACGAAAGTTATTGTTGACAGATAAAACGTTTTACTTAGAGTTTATATTATTTAATCATGGAGGAAAAATGAAAAATATTTATAAGCTTTTATTAGCTTTTTTAGTTACTTCATTCCTATCTTTTCCAACAATTTCCAAGCCGGTTGAGTTACATTATTGGCATGGACATACTGGTAAGTTAGAATCGATTATTAATGAAATTGCAGACAGATGGAACTCAAGTCAAGATGGTTCAAAATTAATTCCTACTAGTAAAGGAAGTTATGAAGATATTCTTGCAGCTTTTATAGCGGCTTACAGAGCTGGCGAGCATCCACATATGGTTCAGATTTATGATGCTGGTGCCGCCATAATGGTAGCTCAAGTTAAAAATGGTGTGGTTTATCCATTTGAAGATATGGCTGATAAATATGGGGTAAATTTTAATAAAGATGATTATATCCCTGGAATTAGAAATTGAGAAAGATCAATACCATCTTTTTGATAAAGAAACTAAAAAAAGATTAAATTAAAAATTTATTAATTTCTAATTCAATATTTTTTGGATCAACCAAATGTATTGTTTTAAAATTTAAATTTTGAGCTGCTTTAATATTTTCTAACTTGTCATCAATAAAAACTGTTTCCTTTGGTGTTAAATTAAAACGATTAATTGCAAGTTGATAAATAGCGTTATCAGGTTTAATTAATTTATCCTCTCCTGAGATCAATAATCCATCAAAATTTTTTAAAAAAGGGTAGTCACTAACCATATTTTGTTCTGGACCATGAAATGTTTCTGCAGACCAATTAGATAAAACATAACATTCAAATTTATTTTGTTTAAGATAACTTAAAACTTCAATAGATTCATTAAAAGTTCCTTTAATCATATTTCGATGATTTTTATAATACATTTTTATTTCCTCAGTATAATTAGGAAATTTAGGAATAAGTTCTTCTTCTGCCTCTTGGATTGTTCTTCCAGCATCTTGTTTCACATTCCATTCATCACTACAAATTTCAGTTAAAAAATATTCTCTTTCTTCTTCAGTATCAAATATATTTTTAAAAAAATAATTAGGATCCCAGTCAAAAAATACACCACCTAAATCAAAAAGAAATTTCATATATAATTTAAGTTGTATAAATTAATATTTACCATAATTCATTATATTTATGAAAATTGATATTAATATTTTTATTCAACAACAATTATTAATTACAACAAATAAAAAATTTTCAATCGCATACATTTCCAGATCTATAACTCCTATAATAGATAAGATAATCAACACAAATGATAATAAATTTCTAATATCTGGATCTCAAGGTGTAGGCAAGTCAACTCTAGCTATAATTATTAAATTAGTAATCGAAAAAATATATAAGAAAAAAGTAATGATATTGAGTATTGATGATTATTATTTAAGTAAAAATAAACGAAACGAAATCTCTAAAAAAATACATCCTCTTCTAAAAACAAGAGGTGTTCCAGGAACTCATGATATAAATAAACTAAGAAGACATATTAATAATTTCAATAAACAAAAATTTCCAATATCAACTCCGAAGTTTGATAAACTTAAAGATGATTGTAGTAAAACACTAAACAAGGTTACAAGTGCACAAATTTTAATACTCGAGGGTTGGTGTTGTGGTACTTCTGCAGTAGAAGATAAGTACCTCTATAAAAATATTAATAAGTTAGAGTTAAATTTAGATAAAAATTTTGTATGGAGAAAATACTATAACTCAATATTAAAAAATCAATATCAAAGTGTTTTTAAAATGTTTGACATAACGATTTACCTTAAGCCCCCATCTTTTGCATATGTTTTAAAGTGGAGAGCTCTACAAGAAAAAAATAATGCTATTAAAAACAATCAAAAGGAATTAATGAATAAAAAAGAGTTATCGTTTTTTATACAGCACTATGAAAAGATAACCAAATGGATGATAAAAACTATGCCTGCAAAAGCAGACATATTAATAAATCTTGATAGAAATCAAAAGATAAAAAAGATTACTTAAGATTTAAATTTTTCAATTGCAGAAAAAAGATCAATATACTCTTTAGCATCTTTACCTACTAGCTTTTCAAGATCAGAAAGTATGCTAATAGCTTTATCTTTTTGATTTTTCATCAAGTATAGTTCACCTAAATACTCATGTGCACCAACATTTATTTGGATCTAACTCTAATGCCATCATATATGCCGCAAATGATTTATCTAAGTTAGAGGTATCTATTTTTCGGTAACTAAATCCAAGCAAATTATAAATGTCTGCTCTTTTTGTTCCTAAATCTTCTCTTTTGGTAAGTGTTTTTAGCAGCTTTAGTGATTTATCTTATTTCTTATTATAAATATGCTTTTCTGCTAATTCGTATAATTTATTTATTTGCTCAACCCTATCGGTAGAAACATCAGTACTAGACTTAGTTCCTGCACCAATGGCATTAAAAGAAATAAAAAGTATTAAAATTCATATTATTGTAAGTATTTCAGTAATATATTTTTTCAATAGGTTAAAAAAACATCCATTTTTTAACAGCTTCTAAATATCGACTATACTCATCACTAAATTTTTCTTCTAAAAAATTTTCTTCTTCTGGAATTACATAAGTATTAATCCAAACAAATAATCCAATGGCACTTAAAAAGTAGGCAACATTTTCAAAAGTTAAAAACATACTTAAGTGAAAAGATATAAAAGCTAAATACATAGGATTTCTACAGTATGCAAAAATACCAGTTTTAATTATTTTATTAGTATCTGCCTGTGGTCTAGGATTTTCTTTATAAGAATTGAACAGATTTAGAGATGAAAAAAACAGGGTTAAACTTAATATCAATCCTATTATTCCAATTAGATTGATTAGAGAGAATAACGCATATTTAGGTAAAATAAATTCACCAATTACATATGATGTAACTAATAACAAAACAAATATTTGAAGAGGATTTCCATTAACTGCTGGGCCCATATTAATAACTTTGAATTAATTTTTCTATTTTATTATAATTATTTGTAACAGCTATTGCTCCAGCTTCAAGTAGTTCTTTATCATCTCTTTGCTCATGCCAGTGTCCTCCAGCAGTAATTCCTATAACTTTCACCCCTGCACTAACACCAGCCCTTACACCAACAGAGCTATCTTCAATAATTATAGTTTCATCTTTTTGAAGATTATTATCTTCAATTGCTTTTAAATAAATATCAGGGTGAGGTTTAGGATTTTCGACAAGATCAAATGAATATACTTGATCTGCTTTAAAATATTGATTTAGTTTTACTCTGTAAAGACCATCAAGTATTCTATTTTTAATACTATTAGATCCTATAAATAATTTTTGATTAGCATTGCTTACAAAATTATGAGCACCCTGCACTAAGGTTAATTCTTTTTTATATATATTAGAAGCAATTTCCATAATATCATCAAAAAATTTTTGCTGATTTTTAATAGAGTATTTTTCTGATAAAATTTCAATTACTTCAAAAGTTTTTTTACCAGCAAAATGCGCAAATTCTTTCTCATTGATTTCAATTCCAAAATTAAGCATATATTTTGCAAAGGCTTTTGCGACTAATATTTCGCTGTCAACTAGCACTCCATCAAAATCAAAAATAATATTTTTAATCATAAATAATTATAGTTTTTATAGGTTTTTTGATAATTTGGTCTTTTTTTATTGAATTTTTACAAATTTATAATACCAATTATTTAGCGATACATAACTCGTCGTCATTTAACGGAAGTGGGATAGGTCGCCTTCAATTTTGGGAGGTAATATGAAAATAGGCTATTTCTGTAATTCAACAAACTGGGGCAATAAAAAAAGTTATAATCAGATATTAGAAGAGGTTCGTGATATTGCTACTTACTGTGATAAAAATGATTGGGACTCAATTTGGTTTACTGAGCATCACTTTAGTCATGAAGGAATGGAGATCTGTCCAAACCCTATCTTACTAAGTTCTGATATAGCAGCAAGAACAAAAAATATTCGTATAGGTCAAGCAGCATCTATAATAACTTTTTGGAATCCAATTAGAGCTGCTGAAGATATCGCTCTATTAGATCAATTATCTAATGGAAGAGTAGAGGCTGGTGTAGGTAGAGGTATCTATGGTCGTGAAGCATTAAATATGAATGCAGATGCTGATATGAAAGATCAAGCTAAAAACTTTAGACTATTTGAAGAAACTCTCACAATAATTAAAAAAGCTTGGACAGAAAAATACTTTAATCATGAGGGAGAATTTTATACTTATCCTGCTCCGAATTTTGAATGGCAACATGATATGAGCCCTCCAAGTGAAGAATTTATGAATTTAGATACCAAAATTCTTGAGAAAATAAGTGTAGTCCCTAAGCCTATTCAGAAACCCCATCCTCCATTATGGCAAGTAGTTGATAGCCCAAGTTCAATTGAGTGGGCTGCTAAAAATGATATTAGTGTCATTATGTGGATACCGCCAGTTCAATCTCTAAAAAAACGTTTTGAAATATATCAACAAGCAAAATCTGAAAAAGAAAAACATCATGTTGAATTAGGAGATGGTATTAGTGTTGTAAGAGACATGTTTGTGGCTGATAGCATGGAGGAGGCAAAAGAAAAAGCCGGTGAACAAATGGTCAATTATATGCGCTGGGTTTGTCATTGGAGAGGTCTTGGAACTCATATGAATCCTGGAGAAGAGCCACCTAAAACTGATCATAAGTTAGATTTACTTTCGTATGATTTTTTACATGAAAGAAATATGCTTTTTGGAACTGTTGATTATATTATTAATAAAATTGAAGAAATGCAGACAGAACTAAATTTACAAAATTTAAAAGTATGGTCAAATTTTCCTGGTGTTAAACATGAAGATTGTATGAAAAGTATTCAGCTTTTCACTGAAAAAATTATTCCTCATTTTAAAAACAAATCTAAAAATAAGATCAAAGCGAAATCGTAATGAACAGAATAATTAAGCACCCTATTTCGGGAGGTAGGGCTGTTGTTGAATGCCTTAAAGCTCATAATATTAAACTTGTATTTGGTTTAATTGGTTCAGCTACTATGGAACTGTTTGATGCACTGTATGGTGAAGATACTATCAAATTTATAGATGTGAGAGATGAGAGAACTGGAACGCATATGGCAGATGCCTATGCAAGAGCCTCCGGTAGCCATGGAGTTATTATTGCTGGTCAAAATGGACCTGGTGCAACAAATCTTGTTACAGGTGTTGCTCAAGCAAAAGCTGCATTTTCTCCTCTTCTATCAATAGCAGGAGCAATATCATCAGAACATCAAGGAAAAGATGCCTTTCAAGAAGTTGATCAACAAAAATTATTTGAACCAATAACAAAAAAAACTTTTTCAATAAAAAACACTAAATCAATTCCGGAGGATTTAAATAAAGCTATAAATCTTACAACTCAAGGAAAGTGTGGGCCTGTTCATGTAAACATACCACGTAACGTTTTAGCTGATGTAGAAAAATTTGATTCATTTTATATTGATAAAAACGAAAAGCAAAAAATTATAAGTGAAAAAGATATAGAAAAAATAATTTTATTAATCGAAAAATCCTCACAACCTGTAATTATTTGTGGAGCAGGAATAAAAAATTCTAAAACTTACAAAGAGGCTATGTCCCTCTCAAGAAAATTACATATACCAATCGCATCATCAGCTGGACACGGTGATGTTATTCCATCTGATTATGAACTGTATGCTGGGCAAATGGGTCCTAGGGGCAATAAGGTTGCCTCTTCTCTTGTTAAGAATGCTGATTTAATTTTAGCCTTAGGTACAAGACTTGGTTTTAACTCCACATTTTATTCTTATGATAATATTTCTCAATCAGCTAAAATTGTGCAAGTAGACATTGATCCGATTGCGATAGGTCGGTACTTTCCAATTGATGTTGGAATTAATAATGATGTAAAATTATTTTTTGAAAGCTTAACCTCATTTCTAAAAAATAAAGATATCAAAACTAATTCTAGAAAATGGAGTGAAGAATTTTTAAATAGTAAAACTTTATATTATAAAAAAAGAGATGAGGATGCCGATCTAAATTCGGTATTAATTCAACCGTCTGGACTTTTTAAAGAATTAAGAAATTTAATGCCAAAAAACTCATCTGTAACGCTTGATGCAGGAACGCTATGTCTACAAGCAACAGATGAGTTTAATTTTTTCGAACCACAATCTCTATTTACCCCTCTTGATTTTGGTTTGGTGGGTTTTTCCTTTGCTGCAGGACTTGGGGTAAAGCTAGCTAAACCAGACTCTCATGTATTTAGTTTAATGGGTGATGGTGGATTTGGAATGACAATATCTGAACTTTCAACTGCAGTTTCTCATAGAATCAATACTATTACTATTGTCATGAATAATAAATCCTGGGGCGCTGAAAAAGCTTATCAAAGGGATTTTTATGATAAAAGATATATTGGAGCAGATATTAGCAGCCCTCCTTTTCATGAACTGGCAGAGCTTTATGGAGCAAAAGGATATCATGTTACAAAACTAACAAATTTAAAAAAAGCAGTATCTGATGCATTAGTTTGTAATAAACCAGCTGTTATTAATGTTGAAGTTGATCCAGATGCTCTCTATAGTTTTAGAAAAGACTCTTTTAAACATCGAACAAAATGAATTTGATCAATCATAAAGACTCCTTTGGAAATTTTTATCAATTAAATAAATCAGGAGAATCTCCGACTACTATTTTTATTCATGGGGTAGGACTAGATCATTCAATGTGGTACCCACAAAAAGATTTTTTTTATAATAAATCAGTTTTGTTTTATGATTTGATTAATCATGGTCAATCCACAGGAGGATTTAAAGAACTTAGCTTTGATATTTACAGTGAACAATTACTTAATTTAATTAATGAACTAAAATTAAAAAAAATTAACCTTGTTGGATTTTCAATTGGAGCTCTCATAGCGCAACATTTTACTGAAAAATTTTATAATAAAATAAATAAATTAGTTTTAATTGGAAGTGTGTTTCAAAGATCAACAAGTCAAATTGAAAAGGTGCAGAGTAGATATAACCAAGCTCTTAATGGCTCAAGCATAACGAATAACTCAATCAAAAGATGGTTTTCAGAAAATTATTTAAAAATCAACCCTCAAGTACATGATTTTTTTTATGATCTTTTAGAGAAAAAAAGTAATCATAATTTTTTGCCGGCATATAAAATATTTGTAGACTCAGATAAATATCCCATAAATTACAATAATTTTACTATGCCAACTTTAATTATGACCGGTGAACATGAAGTCGGTTCAACCGTTTTAATGAATGAAGGATTAAGTAAAGAAATAAAAAATAGTACTTTATATATTATTAAAAATGCCAAACACGGTGCTACAATTGAGCAGGCGGAAGATGTTAATAATCAACTTAATAAATTTCTTTATTAATCAATAGAACAGGCCATATCATTACCACAACACATAGGTGATTTAATTTTTCCATGTCCACTTGGGCATTTAGATATTTGCACTTCAGAACCATCATCTTTTGTTAAAATATCATTTTTAAGTGGCTCATCACATTTAGCACATGTTGCATTAACTGACATGCCACAAATATTACATTCATATGTTGACATAAAAACTCCTTTTTAAAAAATTATATTTTTAGTTTTGAATAAAGTAAATAGTTAATTAGTTTCTGATACTTGATATTCAGCGCTATTCATCCATTTAGGGCTTATATCTACTCCCCACCCCGGCCTATCAGTGATAGTTACTCTACCATTTTCTACTGCAAAAGGATTATTTAAGAACAGTTCTTGCTGCCATGGATAATAATCTTCACCCTCAATTGATAGTTCTAAATAAGGGCCCGCATTTGGTATAGCTTTAAGTAAATGCATTGTGCACATAGTGACTAGGGATAAATTAGCTGCATGAGGAGTACATGTATAGCCACCTGCCTCAATAATTTTTGCAACTTGAAGAGTTCTAGTTAAGCCTCCAAGATACATAATATCAGGTTGAAAAATATTGACGATTTTTCTACTCACCATGTCTCTCCATATTCTTAAATCACAATCTTGCTCTCCTCCTGTTACATCAATTACAAGCGCATCGGTAACTTGTTTAGTTTGTTCAGGCTCCCAATATGGGCAAGGCTCTTCAAAATGAGTAACATTATTATCTTCTAACAGTTTACCAATTTCAATTGCCTGACTGGGAGAAAAGCAACTGTTTGCGTCTACTAATTTTTTTACTGAATCATCTAAAGATTTATTAATTGTTTTAACAATATCCTGTGTTCTGCCTTCCCATTCATCCAAGCCTCTTCCACACTCAGCCCCAATTCTGAATTTAAATGCATCAATACCATTTTCATCAAATAGAATATTAAATCGCTTAGCCTCATCTTCTGCAGAAATATCTCTTTTCATAGATGATCCATAAACTTTTAATTTTCCTGGACTGCCTCCAATAAGTGATGTGACAGGCTTGTCTTCAAGCTTACCCTTTAAATCCCATAATGATGTATCAAGACCAGCAATAGCTCGTAATAAATATGAGCCAGGGAATTTATGTTCTTTTTCTAAAACTAAATTTTCTATATCATCAAAATTAATCCATGATTTGCCTAAAACCCAAGGCGCTACCTGTTTATGAAATATTTTAGCCGTTATGTCAGCATGATATGTTGACATCTGTCCAAAACCCTCAGAGCCATCTTCTAATGTTGTTTTAACGAAACTTACATAGGGTTTGCTAAAAGTTTCTAACTTTGTAATTTTCATTTATATTTATATTTTAATTCTTCTATTATAATTTTGCTAGATAAATGTGATAACATCATAACTGGGGCATTAATATTCCCTGAAGTAATATTTGGCATAATAGAAGCATCCACAATCCATAAATTATCAAGTCCGTGAACTTTTAACTTTTCAGATACAACGCCTGTCTCAACACCTTTACTCATCCGACATGTACCACATGGATGATAAATACTAGTTGCATTTGATTTAAAATGATCAAGCAATTCAAAATCACTTGAATTAATGGGGTCAATATTGACTGGTGACTTTATTATATCATTAATATTTTTATTGGCTGCAAATTTTCTAATAAAATTAAAGATAGAATATAAATCATGAATATCTTTTTCATCAGATAGATATTTTGGATCTATGCTAGGGAGATAATCATCACCAGATACTTTTAAATTTATCTCGCCAAGACTTTTTGGTCTACACGAATTAAAACCAATTATGAAACCATTAAATTTATCAGTGTTTAAAAGAGGTCTTTTATCTTTAAAAGTAACAGAATAAGTAAGAGGATTGAAGTACAATTGTATGTTAGGATAAGGATCAAGGGACTTCCAATTAATATAGCCTCCTCCCTGATTTAGACTCAAAGAAAGTGGTCCTTTTCTGTTATAAACATATCTTAAAAAAGATTGTATTCTTCCTGGCCAAGTACCTAAATCTCTATTTAGCGTGGGTAAATGAGTTTTATATAAATAATCTAACCCTAAATGATCTTGAAAATTTTTTCCAACGTGTGGACTATGGAAACTAACCGGGATACTTAATTGTTTTAAGTCATTGGCATTACCAATTCCTGATTTTAATAATAAATAAGGTGTCATAATTGAACCACTTGAAAGAATAGTCCCAATCTTTGGTTTTATCTTAAGTATCTTACTTTTATGCTTAATCTCTAAACTAGAAATTTTATTATCTTTAAAATTTAATTTTAAAACTTCTGTATTTTTTAAAATGGTTAAGTTTGGATTATTTTGGATTGGTTTTAAAAATGATTTAGCTGATGAATTTCTTAAACCTTTATAAATATTAACATTATAATGCCCAACCTGATCTTCACTTGAGCTGTTTAATTGTTTATTGAAATTAAAATTGAAATCTTTGGAAGCTTTGAAAAAATTATCTAAAATAGGATGATGTTGTTTGCTCACATCATTAACAGGTATTCTATTAATTGCTAATTCATTACTTTCCTCACTCACAGACTGTTCTAATTCATTAAAAGTTGCTTGAATATTATCCCATGACCAGTTTGAGTTTAAATTCCAATTCTCATAATCTGAACTTAAACCTCGTGCATAAATCATAGCGTTTATGGATCCTGATCCTCCTATAACTTTTCCACGGGGATAGTATATTTCTCTATTATTAAGATTCTGTTGATTTTTTGAATAAAAATTCCAATTCATTTTCTTGTGATAAAAAGTCATTCCGTATCCCAAAGGAGTATGGATAACTGGACTATTATCACTTGGTCCAGCTTCAATTAATAGTACTTTATAGTTTGTATTATTAATTAAATTGCTTGTAATAATACATCCTGCTGAGCCAGCACCTACAATAACTAAATCAAAATTATCCAAAAAATTAAAAAGTTTGTGTTACTTTTGTTAAATAGCGTGGTGCATCAGGATTTAATCCCTTTTTGATTGTATAACGAATTATCCAAGGATAAAATTTTGACATTAATATAATAGAATCAAATTCTAAAATTTCATTTGATAAATAATAAAATTCAGATTTTAATTTCTCATCTGAAGTCAATTGATATAATAAATTTGTATAATTTTTAAGCTCACTAATGTCTTGATTTACAGTTAATCCACTTTTATCATTCATACCTAAAATAAAAAGTTTGAAAGAATTTTGAATTAAGCTTTTAGGGCCATGCATCACTTCAGCACTACTAAAAGGCTCAATCATCTCTTGGCTTAGCTCTTTAAATTTAAGTGATATTTCATTTGATAGAGCGAAGCCAACCCCTCTACCTATTATAAATCCAGTATTAATAGTATTATCTATAATATTTTCATTCCATTGATTGATAGAGTCCTTAAGTAAACTTTCACTTAATTTCTTAATATCGTCATTAATATTCTTTTTACCTTGGCAAATAAAAATTAACTTTGTTAAAACCAATAAAGTTTGTGTGAACGTTTTAGTAGCAGCAACACTTCTTTCTTCACCCGCGAACATATTAAAAAAATAATTTGCCTCATTAACAATAGGACTAAGATCATTATTAGTAATAATTATTGTTTTTGCACCCATTGATCTGGATTTTTTCTCACACTCTACTAGATCTGAGCTTTTACCAGATTGTGAAATAACTATTACTAAAGCTTCTGAAAAATCAAACTTTGATTCTTCTAAAGTAATAATTGAGGGAGGCATACTGTAGGTTGGAAGGCCTAAATGCTTTGCAAATAAATAAGAGCAATATAGTGCAGCGCAATCAGAAGTTCCTCTAGCAATAGTCACAACATACTTTATTTTTTTCTGATTTATTAAATTAGCAATATTTTGATAAGGATTGTTATCAATATGATTAAACTTATCAATGATACTCGGAATACTTAAAGCTTCATCTAAAACTAAAGAATCAACCATTGACTAGCGCTCCATTTAAGTAGATGTTCATTAAATGAAACTCTTTGTCTAAAATTAGAAAATTTGCTTTTTTTCCAATATCTAAAAACCCTATATCATCTTGTTTTAAATATTTTGAAGCAGAATAACTGGTCATTCTAACCGCATCTTGAATAGAAATATTCATTTTTATTAAGTTTAAAAAAGTGTCGTGCATATTAACAACACTGCCAGCCAAAGTATTTGTATTTTTTAAATGTACCTTATTATTCTTTTTTTCTATTTCAACATTAGCAAAATTATAATTACCATCCTTCATGCCTGTTGCAGCGATAGAGTCTGTTATGGCATAAAGATTAGGAATACATTTTTTAGCAATTAAAATAGATTCTTTACTTACATGGTTCATATCACAAATAATTTCTGCAAATTTTCCACTATTTAAAGCAGCAGAAAGCACGCCTGGATTTCTGTGATTATTATCCGACATAGCATTATATAAATGAGTAAAGCTTATATTGCTCAAACTCATGTATCTTTCACAAGTTTGACTATCTGCAAGCGAATGACCAAATTGAACATTGATTCCCTTATCAGTTAAAAAAGGGATGAACTGATTCATACCTTCTATCTCAGGAGCCAATGTAATTGTTTTGATATTGGCAATTTCATTAATTTTTTCAATAAACTCAATTGATGGATTAATTGTTAAGGCTGGTTGCGCGCCAAGTTTTGCAGGATTAATAAATGGCCCCTCTAAATGAACACCCATAAGATTTGAACTCATACTCATTAGTGAATTAAAATTACCCAGAGCTGCAAAAGTATGATCAAATGAACTTGTCCAAGTAGTAGCTAAAAGAGATGTTGTACCTTTTGATAAGTGATAAGATGACATTTTTTTAATTGCTTGGATTCCGTCCATTGTGTCAAAGCCACCACCACCGTGACAATGTAAATCTACAAAGCCTGGTATGATATAATATTCACCATTTATTTCTTCAGACTTATTAATATTGGTAATATTTTCATCAAATATAATTTCACCTAAAAATGAACTGTTATAATTAATGATTTTACCAGATACTTTATTTGAACTTGTCATTTTTTCAGAAATAGTCGTTTATCTATATACGCATAACATCCATATAATTCAGCTTTTGATTGAAGTTTAGCTCTTTTAAGCATTAAAGGAGATTGCATTTCTTTTAATTGATCTTTTATTTTCTTATAGAAATATGAATTTAATCCAACACTTCCACCCATAATAAAGTTGTCTATTCTTAGCATAGCATTTACATTAGTTAGACTCTCAACAATCATTTTTACGGCATTATCAACTATTTTTTTTGTTTGTGCATTATTTTTAAATTTAGTTAAAAGATCTTTAGTATTAACACATTTCTTTATTTTATTTAGTTTAATTAATCCATTTCCTGAGGCGTAAACTTCTAGACACCCTCTTCTACCACAACCACATCGCATACCATTAAATTTTATTACATTATGACCTATTGCACCAACATCAGAAACTTTATGGTCAAATAGATTTTTATTGTGAATTAAGCTTCCTCCAATTCCTGTAGATATCGTTATATAAAAAAAATCTCTTAGTTTTTTTCCATTACCATAATACATTTCCCCTAGAGCAGCTGCCTGAGTATCTCCAAGAGCATAAACTGGAACTCTGAAAGTGTTTTTTAAAACTTTAATTACAGGGTAATTTTTAAAATCACCAAGCGTTTTCTTATTAATAGGATTCCACAAACCTTTATTATTTATTAACCCTGTAAGTGACAAACAAATTGATGATATATTTTTTTTTGAATTAAATAAAATTTCTGAAATTTTATTAATATTTTCTGGTCCATATTTTTTAGTTGAAAAATTAATAATTTTAATTAGTTTTCCACTAGAAAAATAACCAATATTAGTTTTGCTACCTCCAACATCAACAGTGATAATATATATTTTTTTACTATTCATCTAAAAATGTTCTAGTTATGAGCTCAATTCTATTTAATGCTGTTCCCACTACTACTGAATGAGCTCCATAATTAATAGCTTTTTTAAAAAAAGCTGGTGTATTAAATCTACCCTCAGCTATAACTGGAACATTAAACTTTTTAATTAATAAATTTAATAATTTAAAATCAGGATTTTTAGAAATTTGCTTATTGCTTGTATAACCAGAAAGAGTTGTAGATAATATATCAGCTCCATTATCGATAGCATTGAGGGCATCTTTAATATTTGAGCAATCTGCCATAGCTATTTTTTTGTATGAATGAATTTTTGAAATTAACTTACCAACTGAAAAAGGTCTGTTTCTAAAAGTTGCATCAAAAGCAATGATCTCAGCCCCTAACTCTGCTAATTTTTCAACATCACTTAATAATGGTGTGATAATTACAGGATATCTTTTAGTAATTCTTTTTTTAATTCCAATAACTGGTAAATTTATATTTTTTTTTATAACTTTTAAATTTTTAAAACCCTCTATTCTTAATGCTTTAGCCCCACCTATAATTGAAGCTTTTGCAGAAGCTAATATAAAAGAAGAGGAGTCTAGTGGACCTTTTGGAATTGGTTGACATGATGCTATCAATGAGTTTTTTAGATATTTAATAATAGAATTATTTTTTTTATTCATTAATTATTTTTGTATTCTACTTCACAGCTCCAGAAGTAATACTTCTTATTAATTGTCTTGAGAATATTAAATAAAATATTATTACAGGAATAAGAGCTAAAGAAAGTGAGGCAAAAATAGCATTCCAATTAGTCACATATTGACCAATATATTGCTGCATACCCAATATAACAGTTTGCTTTCCATTAGATGGTGCTAAAATTAAAGGCCACCAAAGATCATTCCATACAGGCACCATTGTAAACACCCCTACTGTTGCCATTGGTGGTCTTAATAGAGGTAAAACTATATAAAAAAATAATTGATATTCGTTTACTCCATCACACCTAGCTGCTTCTTTAAGCTCATTACTTAGTTGCTTCATAAATTCAGTTAAAATCCAAATTGCCAAAGGGAGGCTTTGGGCAATATAAATAATAATTAATCCAGTAAGAGAATTAACTAAATTTAATGAGTTCATTAATTGCAAGATACTCACTGTTCCTAATTTAATAGGAATCATGATGCCAAAAGCAAGGTATAAACCTAGCATAGTATTTCCCTTAAATTTATATTCAGAAAGTGCCCAAGCTGCCATTGCACCAAAAAGTAAGACAAAGAAAAGAGTAATAATTGTTACTGATATTGAATTGTAAAAAAAAACACCAAAATCAACTCTGGAGAACATTTTTAAATAACCTGCCAAACTAAATGTTTCCTCGTTTGGTAGTGATAGAGGCTGTTTAAATATAGCCCTTCTTGATTTAAATGAATTATTAACAAGTAAGTAAACAGGAAATAAACAAATTAGAGTATAAAAAATTAACACCATATGCATGATAGTTGAGTTTAACTTAGATGATAAATTTTTCATTAATACTGATATCTAGTAATACGTTTTTGAAATGCATATAAATAAAAAACTACGCCGACTAAAATTATTACAAAAGTTGTTGATGCAACTGTAGCACCCATTGTAGGATTCCCCAACTGATGTTGATATCCAAAAAATGTGCGGTAGAAGAAAGTTCCCATTAAATCAGTAGAAAACTCTGGGCCTGCATAGATATTCTTAATTGCATAAATCAAATCAAATGCATTAAAATTTCCGACATAAGTTAATACACACATTAGTCCAATTGTAGGTAAAATAAGAGGAAATTTTATCTTCCAAAATGTATTATATCCAGAAGATCCATCAACTTTTGCTGCATCAAGTATTTCTTCAGGAATACTGACAAGAGCAGCATAAAATAGTAACATTGGAATTCCAACAAATTGCCATATCGAAATTAGTGAAACAGTTATTAATGCAGATCCCTTTAACCCTAACCAAGGCTGAACAATATCTTCTAAACCGACCAATCCTAAAATAGTTTGAGGAATGCCCCATAAAGAAGATAGTATTAAGTTAAAGATATAACCCACTATGACTATCGACATCATTGCTGGTAAAAAAATTAATGTGCGGTATGTATTCTTTAATTTTAATTCTTTATTTGATAAAAAAGCAGCTATGAGTAAACCTACTGGTGTTTGAATAGAAATATGCAAAAGAAAAAAATATATATTATTTTTAAGAGCATTCCAAAAATGCCAAGACCAAGTATCATTAAAAAATAAATCATAATAATTCCTTAATCCAATAAAAGCTCTTACACCCGAAGAGTCATCCATATTTTCTCCTAATAAATTTTGAGTATAAAGACTTACTCTCATAGTATCTATAAGAGGATAAATCATAAAAATAGAATAAATAAAACAGGCAGGAAAAAGAAAAACTATAATGTGTAATGGAAATTTTTTCTTCATATTAATTGTTTAATATTATTAATTAAGATTTTATATATCTGTGGCGATAAAAATCGCCACAAATTTTTTCTTTATTATTGATGTGGTTCGTACCAATTAGCTAAACTAGCTTCAGCTCTTTCTGCCGCTTCAGCTGGAGTAACAGTTCCATTAACAACACCTGAAACTACTTCATACAATACACTCTCTAAATTTGGCTCTCCTCTTCCAACAATATGATAACTATTTCTTATAGTTGTATCACATGTGTCCTTCCAACTAATGAATTCTTTTGCAACTGGATCATTAACTGAAATCGAATGAGAATGAAGTGGGAAAAATCCAGGTACTTCATTTGCAAATATTTCTGCAAATTCTGCACCAGTTAACCACTCTAAAAACACTTTAGCTTCTGCTGGATTTTTAGCTTTTGAGTTAAGACCAATACCTATATCTGTATGATCATCAATATAGCAATTAGATTGTCCATCACGTGTTGGTGGAGCAAAAGCACTAAATTCAAAATCAGCATTTTGAGAAAATGTAAAAATTTCCCATGAACCTGTTGGATAAATTGCAGCATCACCTAGTGTAAATAAGTTTTGACTATCAGGATATGTTTGCGCTTGATATCCATCAGCCATATAATTACTCCATTTACCTAAAGTTTCAAATAGGCTAACATAATGATCATCAGTGAATTTCTCATCACCAGTCAATATTCCTTTTCGCCCTTTTTCACCAGCCCAATAATTAGGACCAATGTTTTGGAAGCCCATTGTAGATATAGCCCATGTATCAGCAGTACCAATTGCCAATGGGATATAATTTCCATCAGATTTAATCTTCTCTAATACATTAAAAAACTCACTCTCTGTTTTTGGAACACTTAAACCAAGCTCTTTAAAGATATCTTTATTATACATAAATCCATGTGATACAGAAGCCATAGGCACTCCGAAAAGATCACTTTGATTATCAGTACTCCAAGCGTCTTTAGCTACCTGAGGATAGTTTTCTAATCCACCTAAGTCATTTAAAGAAGCTAACCAACCTCTATTAAATAATTTAAGCGAAGCATCAAAAGGTATTAAGGTTATTAAATCCCCAGCGTTTCCACCTTCAAGTTTCGCACTAATGCTAGCTGAGTATTGTGCTGGAATAGTAGCCTGAAAGACTACTTCAATATCTGGATGTTTAGCATTAAATGCAGGAATAATTTTATCATTCCAAGCATCAGCATCATCATTTCTCCATGACTCTATAATCACTGTCCCTGAAAAAACAGGTAATGCAGTAAATATAAAAGCTGTAAATATAATAAATGAAGATATTAATTTTCTCATAAATTCTCCTATTTTAGTTAATAATTATACTCTAAAGTAAAAATGATCAAAACAAACCATTTTATAAAAAGTAAAACGTTTTATGTGAAAAAAAACTCAAAATTATTCTCTATTTGACTAAAATGCTAATAATAATTATTAAAATTATTTATAAAATGCAAAATATTAAAAAATATCAAAATGAAATATTTAACCTCTTAGATAAGATTACACTTAATCAAAAAAAAATATTTACCAAAGTAGCTAAAGAGTTTTATCAAACTTATAAAAAAAATGGGATGGTCTATATTTTTGGCACAGGTCATTCTCACATGCTAGCTGAAGAAGGGCACTTCAGAGCAGGGGGATTTGCTCCAATTTGCCCAATTCTAAATTCAAGTTTAATGCTTCATGAAAATACTATCTTTAGTTCTGTCCTTGAAAGAAGAGAGGGTATTGCATCAAATTTAATTAAAAAATATAATATTAAATCAAAAGATATTTTAGTTATTTTTACAAACAGTGGTGTAAATCAGGCGCCTTTAGAGGCTGCCCATTTTGCAAAAAATCTTAAATGCAAAACAGTTGGAATATCCTCCGAAAGTTATTCTAAAATAGCAAAAAAATCTAAATATAAAAAAAGATTATCAGAAGTAGTGAATTATCATATTGATAACTATGGACCACCAGGTGATGCATTAATTAAAATTAAGAATAAATATAATGTCTCCCCTTTTTCAACAATAGCAGGCTCTTTTATTTTAAACTCAATAATATCTGAAGTTGCTGAACTTGCAAAAAATGACAGGCCTTTTCCATTTTATATTAGCGGCAATATGCCTAATGCAGAAAAACATAATCAGAAATTAATGAAGATTTATTTGAAAAGAAATCCTCATATTTAAATTTTATAATTTAGTAAATTTTTTTATCATTTATCAAAACCTCATAGGGAAATTCATTTTTTGCTATACGTAATGCACCTAATAGAGGATTTATTTCATCATCTTTTAAATATTTCAAATATTTTTTTTTTATATAACTCATATATAATTTAGATAATCCACCAACTAAAAAAATCTTAGGTATTTTTTTTACTTCTATCATGTATTTTAAAATCATTTCAATTTCATTAACACCTTCTTTTAATATAGCTTTAAAAATAACTGAATGATTTTTAATTGAAAAAAAAACCTTGCTTAATTTTGCTAATTGCCTAGGTTTTGATTGTGATGTCCAGTTCAATATTTTAAGATCTTTTTTTCCAATTATATTCAAAGTTTTTTTCACAATAATATCTTTATTATTGTTATAACCATCCACAGCCATTAAGGTTTCTTGAACCATTCTAAGACCAATCCACCACCCTCCTCCTTTATCTCCATATGGAAAACCCCATCCACTTAATTGTTGGGAAAGATTATTTTTAAGCATTAAATGAGCCACTACACCAGTTCCAATATTTAACACCCCCATAGATTTTTTTGCAGATGTTCCAGCCAAAGCTATATATCCATCAGTAGATATAATGAATTTTTTAAAAAAATTAAATTTTTTCTTTAAATACATCCTACTTTTTTCAAATCTTGCTCCTGCTAATCCAAAAGATGCAATGGTGTAAGAGTTAATAAGATTTTTATTTAATTTGGCTTTTTTGCAACAATTTGCCCAAAGTATATTTATATTTTTTTCAACTTTAATAACATCATTAAAAATATTTCCTGACTCAGCTTTTGATTTTGCCAATATTTTACCATTTAAATCATATAAAGCTGCAATTGATTTAGTTCCTCCACCATCAACGCAAAAAAAATAAATAGGAAAATTACTCATCTATAAATAGGAAATAATTTTGTAAATTTTATAATCTTATTTTTACTCATTAAAAATATAATACAACTTGTTAAACAAAATAGTTTATAAAGTGTTTATGACTAAATCAAAAATAAATTTAAACAACATTATTAATAAAATTATTAATAAGATAGAGAAAAATCAAAGTGATAAAATTAAATTATCTGCAAAATTTATATCTGAAAGTCATTTTAAAGATGGAAAATTATTTTTATTTGGTACTGGGCATAATCACTGCTTAGCAGAAGAAGGACTACATAGGGCTGGAGGTTATGCTAATGCATGTCCTATACTTGATGATAATTTGAATTTTTCAAAAGGAATTAAAAAAGCTTCAAAAGCAGAAAGAACAAGGGGTATTTCAAAATCATTACTAAAGATGTATCAAATTCAAAAAAATGATACTCTAATTATTTTTACTAATAGCGGATTAAATAAAGCTCCAATTGAAGCTGCCAAATATGCAAAAAAAATTGGCTTAAAAGTGATTGTAATTTTATCATTATCTTATTGTAAATCTGTAAAAAATATTAAAAATAAAATATATGAAATTGCAGACATTGCTATTGATAATCATGGTCCAATCGGAGATGCTTTAATTAAAATTTCAAAAAACACTAATGTTGCTTCTCCATCTATTATTTCAGGATCATATATTCTAAACTCAATTTTATTACAGCTAGCTATACTTTTAAAAAATGAAAAACCTTTTCCTTTTTTCATTAGCTCTAACCAAAAGGGAGCTGACAATCATAATAAAGTTTTAGAAAAAAAATTTAGTAAAAGAAATAATTTTTTTAAATAAAAAAAATAACTGGAGCATTAATGCCCCAGTTAAAAATATAGATTATTTATATTCTTCTAACTCTTCAGCTGCTTCAGCAACTAAATCTGCTGCATCCCCTTCTCCAAGAATTGCTCCTTGAATCATAGAGTTCATAACAGTTTGAAAAGCTTTATAATCTACTAATAGTGGCTCAGGTCCACCATCAGCTATAGCATCAATGAACATCATCCAATAATCAGTATTGTATGGTGCTACTTTTCCAATTTCTGGATATTGCATAATAGGCGTTAGACCCCAACTTGTGTCTAAATCATACTGTGCTTCACCAGAAGTTAAGTAAGAAACAACATCCATTGCGATATCTTCATGCCCAGTACCATTAAAAACCGCCATACTATCAGTTATAAGTAAAGTTCCTTGAGATCCATTCGGACCTGCTGGAATTCTAACAGTCTTTTGATTAATATCACCGTGTTGACCTGCTCCCCAAGGACCATTGATATACATAGCAATTTTTTTATCATTAAATAACTCAGTTAATTGAGATCTCTCCCAAGCAAGTGGGCCTTCTTGAGAAACATTAGCCAATTTTGCATAAAACTCAAGAGTCTCAACAGTATTAGGACTATTTAAAGTAATCTCATTTGTATTGGGATCAATTACTTGACCGCCATTACTATAAAGATAATTTAAAAATTGATGCATAGTATTATCAAAATCTTTACCTGCCAAACCAATACCAGCTATTCCAGTATTATTTTGAATAGTCTCAGCCATTGAATACAACTCGTCCCAACTTTGAGGTCCTTCACATGCTAATCCTGCTTCAGCTAAAACATCACAATTCATGAATAATGCTTTAGTTGAGAATGCGTGAGGAAAACCCCATTGTTGACCTAGATGTGTAACAGTGTCCAAAATACCGGGCTGATACATAGACTTCATGGACTCAGGAATATTAACAGGAACGATATGTCCATTTTCAGCTAGTCCTTTAAGCGTTCTTGATCCTATGTATGAGAAACTTACGGGATCACCTGCGATAGCTAAGTTAATTACTTTATCCTGACATGTTCCCCATGGAACAGCTTCCATAGTAATATTTACGTCTGGATTATCTGCCATATATTTTTCAACTACAGCCATATCTGCCGGTCTAATTTCACCACCACATACAACACCATGAACATCAGTTGCTGCAAATGCATTAAAACTAAACAAGCTTATAAATAATAGAGAGAATGCTCTACTTAATTTTTTTAAATTCATATTTCCTCCTTAAGAAATTATAAATTTAAACTATTAGATTAACAAATGACTATCAAGAGAGATTTTAATATACGCAACAAATTATGTATATATTTTTAATTTTTAACGGCACCAGCCGTTAAACCTTCTACTAAGTATTTTTGAAGAAATATAAAAATAATTAAAACTGGAGCAATTCCAACTAAAGAAGCAGCCATCATTTCATTCCATTTTACCGTCTGATATCCAATAAACTCATAAAGACCAGCAGGTATGGGCATATACTCTTTCTTTGAATTGAATGTAATTGCAAAAAGGAATTGCTGAGCATAGGCGCCTATAAAAATATATAAACTGACAACCACTAACCCTGGAGTACTAAGTGGTGTTATTATATGTCTTAATATTTGCATACGAGATGCCCCATCTACAAAAGCTGCCTCCTCTAAATCAATAGGAATTTTTTCAAAATAAGATTTAAGCAACCAAATTGAAGTTGGTATTAAAAAAGCAACACCTGGAACAATCATTGCTTGATAACTATTTAGAAGACCTAATGTTCTTAGTAATTTGTATAAAGGTATAAGAAGCACTGCTCCTGAAAACATATTTATTGCTAAAAGAAGATAAAGGGTTGAATTTTTTCCTGGAAATTTAAATCTCGCATATGAATACGCAGCTGGAATTACAAACAATATTGTAATAACAGTAACGCATGTAGCTAAAAAGAAACTATTAAAAATATATCTTCCTAACATTGGAACAGTATTCCACATTTCTCCATATGCCCAAAAAGACAAATCATCAGAAAAAAACTGATAAGGAGATCTAAACAAATGTTCTAAGGGTCTTAAAGATGCATAAAACATCTCAACAAAAGGAAGTAATATAAATGTCATGAATATTAAAATTCCTGAATACAATAATACTTTTTCAAATAAATTATATTTATCCACTAGAGACCTTTTTGTTAATTTTTAAGAGAATAGCCATATAGAATGCTGCAAAGACAGTTAATAAAATCATTACAACAACTGCTCTAGCTGCTCCTTTTCCAAACTTATAATTTCCAAGCGCCATTTTGTAAGTATCGATAATCAATGTGGTTGTAGCCCCTCTTGGCCCCCCTTCAGTCAATATCCAAATAATTTCAAATGAATTAAATGTCCAAATTGCTGATAATAATGCCATGGTTATAATTACAGGTGTTATTTGAGGTAATGTAATTTTAAAAAATCTGTGCCATCTTGATGCTCCATCACAATAAGCTGCTTCATATAAATCTTTTGGAACGCCCTGCATTGCAGCTAAAAAGAATATAGTCACCATAGGAGTGCCAACCCAAACATCAGCAATAATAGTTGAGATGAAAGCACTTTGCTTATAGGCAAGAAAACCAAAAGGGCCGTCTAAAATGCCTGTTTTCATCCCTACTCCCGCTATAATTCCAAAATAACCATTGTACAACCATAGCCAACCAAGCATCCCAATTGCTATTGGAACAACCCAAGGAGGCATAATTAATACTCTAAACATTCCTCGTCCTGGTAATTTAGCATTTAAAAGAACAGCACCAATCAAACCTACAATTAACTTCAAACTCACTGAAAAAAACATCCAAACAAAAGTTCTTATAACAATTTTATTAAATTTTTTACTACCTAACATTTTCTCATAATTTTCTAATCCTATATATTCCTCACCAGCTAAACTTGAGTTTGTAAAAGATAATCTAACAGTTTCTATTAGGGGCCAAGCTACAATGGCCAAGATATAAATGGCAGCAGGAGCAATTAATGCGTAGGCTAGAAATGTTGGTGAATTAAAGGATTTTAATCTGTTATTCATTTTATACTTTCAAATTTAAGTCTAGCTGTTCCCAGCTATCACCTAAATCAATTATTTTTCCAGTTTTACGAGACTCATCAATTTTCATAGCAATTAAACCAGCCTCAATACAATCTTTTACTCCTACAGGTAAATTAGTTTTTTCAGAATTCGTTAAATGGTGGTTAATATCTTTTAACATTAGATTATCTGCACCGTAATGACCCTTCACCATACCAAATGCAGCTCCATAATCTTCATCTAAAATAACATTATTTTTTTGATCATGAGCTTTTAAAAAACCTCTAACAAAATCACCTTCCACCATACCATTTGTTCCTATTACTGCAAATCGCCTAAATTCATCTGGCACACGCATATTGGTATGAAATGCTAATGTTGCACCATTTTGATACTCAATAATTGCTACCTGATGATCAACAATATCCGCATCGCTGTCAAATACCTTATCTTTTGCTTCCCATCCGTATAAATTATATTTTGAAAATTCTTCAAGATTTTCTTTAGGTTTATTTTGAGGCACAAAGGAATTTCTCCCCCCAAAACTAGCTACTCTTGTTGGTCTGCAACCAACTATCATGTTATAAAAATCTATATCATGGCAGCATTTCTCCAACATAAAGCCTCCAGAAAATTTTTCTTTACGACGCCAATTACGCATAAAAAAACCACCATGCCAAGGCATGATATGCTCAGATGCCTCAATTGATATAATGTCTCCAAGAACATTTTTTTCCATTAAATCTCTTACGGATCTTGCATGCTGTGAATATCTCAATACTAAACCAACCAATACTTGATCTTTACCATATTCTCCTAATAACTTAGCTAGTTCAAAAGATTGACTTTCATCTATAACAATTGGTTTTTCTGCAAAAATTTTAACACCAGCTTTTAATCCGATTTTGATGTGCTCCAAATGAAGATGGTTTGGAGAACCTATCATTAAAAGATCTAATTTTTCATTAGTTAGCATTTCAATTAAAGTTGAATATTCTTTGGAAGGAAAAAAATTATTTTTTTCTGCATAGGCTTTTCCTATTGGTAAAGGATCAACAAACGCTATTAAATCTGCATCTTTGTTAATTTTAATTAATTCATGATAGACGTGAGCTATTCTATTTCCAAATCCTACAGCACCAATTTTCATAATAGATGGTAATATAACATTAAAATTTATGAAACTTCCATCCCATTTTAGATAAAAGCTCTAAATTATTTTTTAATGCAGACCTAAAATTCTCCCAAGTTCTTTGTGACTCAGAGCACCATGCAATTTCAGCAAGAGTGGCGAGTCGAGGATTAATCATCATATCAAAATAATTTTTATTAGTAATTGTTTCTGACCAAAGTTGTCCTTGTATACCTAATACATTTTCTTTTTCATCAAGCTCGTAACCTTTTAAGGGCTTCCAATCAAAAACTTCTTTTACTTCTATCGTTGCTGCCCAGCAAATACCTCTTTCATTTGTTGCGTTATTGTGAGCCATATCAAAATAAGTTTTATGACCAGGACAAAGAATAGTTTGGAATCCTTTTCTCACAGACATCAAACCAACATCAGGATGTTCCCAAGCAAAAATAACACAAGACTTATCAATTTTACCAGCACTTCCAGAGGATCCTATATCGTTATGCGGAGGTAAAGCAGCCTCATTCCATGCAGCAGTTATTTTTTTTGAGTCTTTTAAAATATTAATAATGTTATTCATATAAGCATCTTGCAATTCATCGAAAGATGAAATGTTATTTTCTTTCATATATTCAATTACTTTTGGAGAACCTTCCCAGGAACCTTTTGGTCTTTCATCCACTCCAACATGAATAATGCTAAATGTGAATAATTCACTTACTTCATCTAAAATATTCTTTAAAAAAACAGATGTCTCCTCTACTGCTGGGTTAATTGTATTATCTGGATAATTACCTACATCCTCTGATTGAATGTTTGTACTTAAGTCTCTTAATTCTGGCATTACCTGTAATAATGTCCAGGAATGTGCAGGCAAGTCTAGCTCAGGCATTATTTCAATATTAAGTTGCTTTGCATAATGAATTAATTCTTGAATCTGTTCTTTTGAATAATAACCCCCATTTTTATGATAACCAGTTCCATAAAAAGGGGGGATTAATTCTTTAAATCCTCTAAAAGCTCCAAAGTTGGTAAGATCAGGATAGCACTTTAGTTGTATTCTCCAAGCTTCATTATCTGTTAAATGCCAATGAAATCTATTTAGTTTAAAAAAACACATATAATCTAAAAGTCTTTTTATTTCTTCAATAGTATAAAATTGCCTTGCACAATCTAGGTGCATCCCTCTCCATCTTAAGATTGGTTTATCTTCTATTATACCAAGGGGTAGTTTTGTTTTATAAAAATTAAATAGCTGTATTAAGGTTATAATAGAATAAACTTTGCTTCCATAATCGGAATAATGAATTGTAATTAAATTTTCATCTAAAAAAATTTTATATTCATCTTGTTCAAAATCTTTTTTAACAAAATTGATTTCATGACCATTTGTGTTGTTAAATTTTATATTAGTTACTTTAATAAAGTTATTAAAAATTTTAAAAAAATTATTTTCACTTGAAGGTATTTTAAAATCTAAATTTATAATGTTTATAAATTCATCTTTAAGATTATAAGTTAATGGTAGTGGTATAATTGGATGAAATATTTTTTCTAAATCTTCAGAATAAATAATCTCAGGAATAATTTCTTCAAACTGCAAAGGGATAATATTACATTCTAATTTTTCCTCATTCTTTCCAATAACAAACAACCCCTCTGGTCCACAAGATAGATTATATGAACCAATTCTAGGTTGCTGAAGAGTTAAAGTTACATCCTTTTGCAGTGAGTTGATTTCGTAATATCTTCCAACTTTTTTAGCAATATCCCCCCCCTCAATATTTTGAATTGAGTAGACAAGAGAAAAGCATATTTTAAACTCTCCATAGTCATATGGATTATCAATAATTGAAATTTTTAATTGATTTGTTTTAGTAAAAATTGACTGTATTTCCATAATCATTAATTTATATATTTACTTTGTTATGAGTTTTAAAGATATTTTTCATATTGATTATTCTGTTATTAACAGTGCTCATGCAAGAGTAAATTTAATAGGTGAACATACAGATTATACTGGCGGATATGTTTTACCATCATTACTTAATTTCAAAACAACAATTCAAATATCTAAAAATCAAAATAAACAATATCAAGTCTATTCTGAGCATTTTACAGAACAAAAAAATTTTACAGATTTTTTAAAATCAACTAATAATGAATGGATTGATTATGTAAAAGGATGTTTATTTGTTTTTTACGATGAAAATAAACATATCCCTAACACACATTTAAATATGTTTATTTCCTCTACTATTCCAATGGGTCGAGGAATTTCATCATCATCAGCTTTGTGTGTAGCAATTTTAAAAACATTAAATGATTTTTTCAATACTCAGTATTCTGAAAAACATATAGCTATATTAGCCCAAAAAGTTGAACGTGATTATATTGGTGTCTCAGGGGGGATAATGGATCAAATGGTTTCTTCAATTGGCATTCACCGAAAAGCTTTTTTCTTAGATTGCTTGAGTTTAAAATTTGAATTGATTGATATTCCAGAAGAATGGGGTTTTTACTTAGTAGACTCTGCTGTACAAAGAAATTTAAGAGATAGCGCCTATAATGAAAGGTATAATCAACTTAAAAAAGCTGAAGAATTTCTTGGTGTTGAATACCTTGGCTCTATAAAACCTAAACAATTTGATGAAAATAAAATAAATGATAAACTGATTTTAAAAAGAGCAAAACATGTAGTTTCAGAAAATGAGAGAGTTATTCAAGCTAAGCAATCAATATTAAAAAAAGATATAAAAATATTTGGAAAATTAATGAATGAAAGTCATCAGTCGTACGCAAGAGATTTTGATGCTTCAACTAGAGATGTTGATCTTATCGTTGATAGATCAATTGCATCAGGTGCTGAAGGTGCGCGCTTAACAGGTGGGGGATTTGGGGGATTTACTGTTTCGTTAATAAATAAAAATTTCATTCAAGAATGGAAAAAAAATATGCTAAAATTCTATGATAGTAAAAATATATTTGAGGTTTGATGCAAAAGTATAAAAATTATATCAATGGTGAATTTGTAGAATCTAAATCAGGGAACACTTTTGTAACTATCGATCCATCAACCGAAAAAGATTTTGCTGAAATCTGTGCAGCTGAAGAAGTTGAAGTCAATCTAGCTGTTAAAGCTGCATCTAATGCTTTTAAAGGAGAGTGGTCAAAAATATTACCTTATCAAAGAGGTCAATACTTAAGATCTATAGGTGATCAGCTTAAAGAAAAAGCTGAACTACTCGGAACAATAGAAACAAAAGATACCGGTAAACTTTATAAAGAAACAAAGTTTCAAGCAAACTATATAGCTGAATATTATTATTATTATGCAGGATTAGTTGATAAGATTGAGGGCTCAACCTTACCTATAGATAAAGAGGATATGCATGTATTTACTTCTAGAGTACCCATTGGAGTAGTTGCAGCCATTATACCGTGGAACTCTCAAATGTTCCTTACCGCTGTTAAACTTGCTCCTGCTTTAGCAATGGGAAATACTATAATAATTAAAGCATCAGAAGTTGCCCCTACCCCTTTACTAGAATTTGCTAAAATAATTGATAAGACTGGGTTACCAAGGGGTGTCGTAAATATCATTACAGGCTTTGCGGATACCTGCAGCAAGGTACTGAGTTCTCATCCTAAAATAAATAAAATTGCTTTTACTGGTGGTGTTCAAACTGCAAAACATATAGTGAGAAACTCTGCAGAAAATTTATCACAATTATCACTTGAGTTAGGTGGAAAAAGTCCCGTCGTAGTATTTAATGATGCAAGAAAAGATAATGCTATCAATGGTATTATGGCCAGTATTTTTGGAGCAAGTG
>ENA-OREN01000612-OREN01000612.1-marine-metagenome-genome-assembly--contig:-NODE-612-length-49031-cov-3.319504_pt1 | contig 49031 bp, 46 predicted proteins | sample MGYA00248624_ERZ508555 | MGnify/ENA primary metagenome ERZ508555 (study PRJEB26222, sample SAMN06267773) | marine metagenome | isolation source: Saanich Inlet, British Columbia, Canada | place... | reverse complement strand
TCTGATCCCCCAAACGAGGGGATTATATTCCTTGCCGGAGGGTTCGTTGTCTGAATAGCCGTCATTGACAAATTTGCCCGTCAGTGAACTATCGGGGAAATATGTAAAAACTTAAGAAAAACATGTTTTTACCGTTCCTCTAATTTTGTAGTCTCTCCATACTGCCTTTCCAAATCAGCCTGATGGAATCTAGCCGAGATCGCGCTTGCCCAAGGCATTGCTCTAATTTTTTTTGTTCTTCTTTTAGCAAGGATATTTCTCCCGGTCTGACATTCATATTTATCTTTGCCAAGGTTTCAAGACGGTTGATTTCTGCCGAAAGCTTTTTCCGCATGTCGGCAACAGTATGTTGTTTTAACTCCGTCGCCTGTTCCGATGCCAACTGCTCGCCAGTCTCAACCATTGGTGGGATCAGCTTATTTAACTGGCCAAATTCTGGAATCAGGTGTGCAGGGCCGTTTTTCATTTCCTTGGGGAGGGAGATAAACCTCCCGTCCGCGTTGAGTTCAGGTTTTCCGTGGTGGTTTATCACAACCCGAATTGGAGTGGGGGGCAGAAAACGGTCTGCGTTCAACTTGGATGGGGCCAGACACTCCAAAATGAAAATGGACTCAATTAAAAGAGAGGGAGCCGAGTTTGTATCCCAGTGCGCAAAAACAGAGGTTCCATCATTTGATCCCAATAGTTGTTCAACACAAGCTGACATTATAGGATGATCCCAGGAAACGTAAACCAAGTCTTCTCGTGATACAGCTCGAGTCCGGTCAAAAGTCAAACTGATCACGCCATCGCGGTTGTTCGGGAAATTAATTGGTAATCGGTGAGCGTTGGTTATCCGATAGGTGTGCGGGGCAATGTCATCGATCCCAAGCCCCATAAAGTCAAATAGCTTGAGAGTGAAATCTTCCAGTTCCACAGATTTCTCACCATATTGGATTTGTTGGATTAAGTCACTTGAGACAGCGCTCGAATGAGAGTTGATTTCGAGAAGCTGATCCATGCCATCTTGAAGTTTGACTTTCAGTTTTTTACGGCTTTCGGCGGTGTCACTTATCAATTGTTCCAACTTGCCTGTCGATCCGGAAAACGCCCGGTACAGGCGTTCTTCATACTCTTTAAAGATTGTTTGCCCACCCAAAATACTTTCTTCGATCGCATTCAGCCCAAAATGCAGCCACTTTGCCAAGATTTCTCTATTCCCCAGCTTGTGGTATGGCATATGAATTATTATGTCATTTTTTTGGCCAATACGATCAAGTCGGCCAATTCGTTGTTCAATTAGTTCGGGGTTTAAATGGAGGTCGAAGAACACCAAGTGCCGACAAAACTGAAAGTTCCTTCCTTCGCTACCAATCTCAGAGCAAATTAAAAGTTTTGCACCGTCTGCTTCTGCAAACCAAGCGGCGTTTCTATCCCGCTGGATCAGGGTTAGCTCCTCATGGAAGATTGCTGTTTTGAGGTTAATTTTGCATCTTACGGCGTCTTCAACAGCGCATGCCTTGTTTTTACTCCGGCAAATAAGTAGAAACTTTTCATTAGCGTTTTTGCGCAAAAGGGAGACCAGCCACACAATCCGCTGGTCATCGGCGAAGTTGTATCTTGGCTCTTTTTTAGTCAGGCCAATGTCGAAATCAAATTCGGCACGATTGTTTTCACTGTCTTGATCTGTGGCACCGAAGCCAAGTGGCCTGAGCTTGGCCAAACGCTTGGGGAAACCCCGAATTGTTTTTCGTGTGTTGCGAAACAACACTCGGCCGGTACCGTGCCTGTCAGCAATATCTCGGATTAAATCAGCCCTTGTGGATTTGGTGAGTTTTTTGCCGTTAGCTAATTCAGAGTTCACCTTGGCAAGGATAGCGTTTGTGGCAGGAAACTGATCCAGTTCGGACTTCCTTAAGTCTTCATTTGCGATTATCTTTTGACAAAGTTTTGCAACAGGTTCGTAGTTGGCAGTTTCCTCCTTGAATACTTCAAAGTCGGAAAACCGATTGGGATCCAACAGTCGCAGACGTGCAAAATGACTCTGCAGCCCCAACTGTTGCGGGGTTGCAGTTAGCAACAGCAATGATCCTGCTCTTTGGCCAAGCGCTTCAACAAGTTGGTATTGAGCGCTTGGCTTATCTGGATGATATTGGAGGTGATGAGCCTCATCAACAATAAGCAAATCCCAAGGAGCTTGAGTCACCTGTTTTGTCCGCTTGGCCGATTCTGCCAACCAATCGATACTGGCAATAATCAATTGGTCGTCTTCGAATGGATTGAAATCAGTTTGAGCAGCCTCAATCGCCACGCAGCGCTCCTCATCAAATATGCTAAACCAGTGGTTGAACCTGCGCAGCAGTTCGACGAACCATTGATTGACCAGCGAGTTTGGGAGAATAATCAAAATACGATTGGCGCGACCGCAAACAAGCATTCTGTTAAGAATTAAACAGGCCTCAATGGTCTTTCCCAAGCCGACTTCGTCTGCAAGCAGAACCCGGGGGAGTTGCCGGTTGGACACTTCGTGGGCAACGTACATTTGATGCGGGATCAAATCGATTTTGCCGCCGAATAAGCCTCGGACAGGGGATTTACGCCAATGAAATATCATATTCATCGCAGTAAGGCGTAAATCGAATAGCGCATTGTCAGAGGTTTGGCCTCGCAATAATCGCTCCTCGGGACCACGATCCGACATTCCCGAATGGAGATCTTGCTCGAGCAGAACTTTGTCATCCCCGTGATAGGTGAGTAGCCCTCCGGACTCTGAAACACGTTTGATGATAAATTCGGTTGTATCATCACATTGAATAGTGCATCCAGCTTGGAAGTTAACTCGATAGAGAGGAGGGGTATCAAGTGAGTAACGACGAGTTTCCTCGCAAGCTGGGAAAAAGATATCGACAGATTGTTCTCCAATCGACTCAACGATTCCCAGGCCGAGTTCGGGTTCCAAACTGCTGGCCCAGCGTTGGCCGGCAATAAAAGTATTTGATGAGATATCCGGGTTCACAGTATTCGGCTAATATGCCGAGCGAACCGTAAAGGAGAGGGGCCTTCCGAAAAAGGAAATCTTAATAAATACAGTCCAAGGGGATTGTTTCCCCGCAATTACACACTACGAAAATTTGCGTTATTTTTTGGCCATCCCGGATGATTTTAACGTTGGCTTTGTGTCGTGTGTCACCTGAATCCGAAGTGGGATCGTCAGGGCTTTTCCCTTTGGAAGGTGTCTGTATGTTTTTCAAAGTCTCAGTTTTAGGAGCCGCCGGTGTAGAAAGTTTAATGACTTCCTTGCTTTTGAATTCAGTTATCTCACCGGCAACGGCTGGATCATTCTGTGATCCCAGTCGCTGTTGCATCGGTGTGAATTCCACGGTTTTTTCAGGATCGTCTTCGGGCTTAACATTGCTGAGATTACCGGCAGCTTTGGGTATGAATTCGGGCATTGCTCTTGTGATATTGGCTTATTTATCTTCCCGGATGACAATTGAAACGTGCTTGCCTGAACGGGTTTTTCCTTGGGTGGACTTTTTAGGGCCATAACCAACCACTTTTTTTATGTTGGCGGGATCCACCCCGTTAACTTCGATCAACCTCTTGCGAATTTCAACCGCTTGAGCGATGGATTCTCTCCAAGCTTTGCCTTGGTCTTGGCCATCTGGGGCAGCATGACCCTCAATTTCAATGTCAACATTCTTCAACGGTTCACCAAAGCGATCGTGCTTGCGGCTTAACCATGTGCCCAAACTGTCAACCACAACTTGCCCGTAAGCCGAGAGATCCTTCTCGTCACCACCGAAAATATCCCTTTGCGGAGTGTCGAACAGGGTAGCCTTTACGCCTTCCTCGACAACTTCAATGTGCATGTTTTTATTCTCAAGGAACTCTGAGCTTTGGACGAATGACTTTTCAATATCCTCTGTAGTTTTACGGACTAAATTTTTCGGGATCAGGGCGGGTTTTGAAAACATTGCTTTTCGCGATGAGGCAACATTCGCATTTTTTGTATCAATCATTCCGGGAGTAGCCTGCTTCATAACCGTATTGGGGTTTCTGAAGTATTTGGATATTTCCTCCATCACATCTTCGTCAACGGAAGTCAGCCACAGGCACATGAACAGGGCAAACAAACCGGTTACCAAATCCGCGTACGCGACTTTCCATGCTCCACCCATTGCTGTTTATTCCTCTGGCTTGGTTCGGATTAAAATCTCAAACCGGCGGTTTTTGATATGCTTAGGATCCTCCGGATCGAGCAGGGTGGAGTCACCTGCTCCAACAATTTTCACCACTTGGCTTTCTTTTACGCCAGAGTTCAGTACCTCGCTAAAGACGAGCGACGACAGGGTGCCTGAAATGCTCCAGGGATCCTCCACTCCCTTGGGCGCGTGCCCTATTATTTCTATCGGAGAGCCGTTTCCGTTGTTTAAATTATAACGAGCCAAAAGTGTTCCAACGGAGCCCAAAGCCATGCGACCATAATCACTCAAAGCCAGATCATCCCCGCTTGATCCTTCAAAAAGCTGCTTCGTTGTTTCATTGAAAAAACTGACTAGCACCCCTTCGTCCACACGTTTCACCTGAATGTTACGGTTGTCACGTATTTCCTTATTGTTCATGAAGGTCTTGATAACTTCTTCATCATCGATTCGCTGATACTGGAGTTCGACAGGCGCATCCCCCTTGAAATGACTTTCACGCGCTGATACTACATTATCCTCTCGCATCTGTATCACGCGGGTGGATTTACGGGTGATTGCCTGCCAAGGATCACGGAAATATGCGGAAACGGTACCTTTGACCTCCTCGTCCTGACCCATGATCCAAAGCACCAAAAACAGAGCAAACAATGCGGTGACAAAATCCGCATAGGCTACCTTCCAAGCTCCACCGCCAGCCATATTGGTTTATTTTGCGGTTTTGAGCATCGTCTCCAAATCACCAGCGCTTGGCTGAAAACGATGCTCGATTTCACGTCGCCCAATTTCGCACGCAACTAACGGGGGCAGACCTAATGCAAATGCAACGACCGAAGATTTAATCACCTTCATGTAAGTGGTCTCACCCTCGTTGTAGAAATGAACATTAACCGCCAAGGGGTTTACAACTCCATATGAAATGAAAATACCTAGAAATGTTCCTGAAAGCGCGGCAGCAATCATTGAGCCGACTTTTTCGGTATCATTCAGGTATTGCATTGTATTGATAATGCCCATGACAGCTGCAACGATGCCAAACGCTGGCATGGAGTCAGCAACCAGATGCATCACATGAACGGGGGCGTGTTTTTCGTGTTCAATGTGCTTAACCCCGGCATCCATTAGCGGACCGATCTGCTCCGGCTTCAAACGACCATCCACCAATGGGCGAAGACCATCGCAAAAAAAGTCCACGGCACGGTCATTGGCGTGAAACTTATCGTATTTCTTGAACAGGGAACTGGCCTCCGGATTCATAACATGCTCCTCTAGTGCGATCATGCCGTTTCGACGGCCAAGTTGAAAAAGTTCATACATCATCTTAAACAGATCTTCATAATCATTTTTGTTGTAAGGGGCTCCCTTCAGAGTGTTTAGGGTCCCCGTAACAATTTCTTTAATAATAGCGGCAGGTGCCATGACGATGGCGCAGCCAAAAAGCATACCCATAATTGTCACAACCTCAGCCCAATGGATCAACAGCATCAGGTGTCCCCCCGCCATGTAGAAGCCGGCGAGACTTCCTCCGATGATAACAATAAAACCGATAATTACGACCATGCGATTTCTCTCCTAAATGATTTTTGCTCCCGTTGTTTCGATTCGCCTGACAAAGCTGCGCAGTGACAGGACGGCTTCCGTGTGAATTTGGCAAACACGTGACTCTGTGATTTCCATTATTTCCGCGATATCCCGGAACCTAAGCCCCTCGTAGTAATAAAATGCGATCACTTTTTGTTGTTTCGGATTCATGTTGGCCAAGCGGGCGCGGATCAAATCCTGCAGATCACTATTACCGGCCTCGACGCACGGGTCAGGCTGTTTCTCATCCAGCTTTTCCTCGATACTTTCATCAACATCGACACTTGCCCATTGGTCGTTGAAAGAGATGTAGACACGCTTTTGTACCTGGTCAAGCAGTTCCCGATATTGGTTTGTTTTAAGGTTCAGGTGGTCAGCTATTTCCGCTTCTGTTGGCTGGCGTCCCAAGTTACCCGTCAACTCATAAATAGCTTGCTCAATTTTCCGCATCTTGGCTGCGATCGTTCGGGAACCACTGAACCTCTTCCGAATGGCGTCAAGAATGGATCCTCGGATTCTCCTGCTGCAGTAGGCCTCGAAGGGGACACCCAGCGTGGAGTTGAAGTTGCGCTTGGCCTTAATCAGGGCGGTTAATCCTATGTTACGAAAATCATCAATTTCCTGTTTCAATGACGGATGGTATGCAAGTCGGTGAACCCATTTAATGACCATTGGGGTGAACTTTTCTACCAGTTCATCTTCTGTATACTCCAAGTATCCTGTTTGAGGGATCACCACGGGTTGTGAGCGCCTGAAAGTACGCGGAAGATCTTTCTCCGGGAGCAATGGTTTTTGTGAGGACTTGTTCATTCGGTAGCGACGTTGTCTTCGGTGAGTTGCTTGGCTTCATCCTGTCCAGTTTCTTCTTCGGATAATGCAGTTTGCTTTTGCTTCAAGTCGTCCAGAAAGTTAAAAGCCAATTCTTTTCTCACCATCAGTCCCCACCATCGGGAGAGAACTAAGCCGATTAACATGGCAATGACCGCACGCATAAGTGTCGTGGATAGGGGGTTATGCTGTGCATACCCAAGGGCGAGTACCGTTAAAAAGCATCCGCCTGATATCATTGACATCATCAATTTCACAATTTATTTCCTGTAAACCACCACCCTGGCTGTGCCTTGCCTTGCCAAATCCTTCATTGCGTTTTCGCTGGGTTCTCCCAGCGGTTTTTTAGTCTCCAATTTAATACTGGGAATGTTTTCTTTCAGGAAATTCTCGATGGCATTGATTTTGGTTGCAACCAACTCTGTTCCGCTTGGGTGCGTAGGCGTAAAAACAAATCCCGTCGCTTGGCCAAGCGCATCGAAAACCATGAGGTTTGATAACGAGGCAGTAATCTTTGAAGTGTTAATCGAGAAAAGGGGTTCATTCCGCAGTCCTTTGGTTGTGCTGCCAACAGTTCCCTTAATGAAGTGTGGTTTGAAATTGTCTTGGGACGGGCTGTCAAGACTTACGGCGAACATGGGTGCCTCTTCACGGATATTATCGCTGTCACCCAAGGGGAGTGGGTGAAAGTCTCCCGTTACCTTTAATGCAGCAATGCTCATTTTTTTATTTATTAAAATAGGGTCAGACACCGAAAGCTCACCAGCTTCTGTGATGACTTTTATTTCATAACCAGGCTTCAACTTGAGAGTTTGGTGATCGAGGCTCAGCGCCTCAGTTGAAGTGATAAGCCAGCCATCCCGAGTGACAAAGAAGCCGGAAGCAGCAGAAGAGTTGGGTTCTGTGCTGACAGCGATCTCAATATTGAACGGGGTGGGGGAGGGTTTTGCCGGGGGAGCTTTCGGTGTAAACTTTGCCGCTGCGTTTTTCGCCGTGGTGATTCCTTCATGGCTGAGCAATCTGCTACCCTCCAATTTACGAAGAGCCTCGGTTGCCTCTGGTACGCCATTCTTTCTTGCCAAACTCCACCACATGCAAGCTTCACCAAGATCCAACTTGGAATTGGCTGCATTGTAGATAAGTAGGCCAATGGAATATTGCGATTCGGGGTGGCCGCTCATGGCGGCCAAGCGGTAATGTTTTCTGGCCAGTTCTGAGCTTTGCGCGACCCCGATTCCATATTCGTAGCAACGGGCCAAGTTGAAAATTGCCGGAAACGATCCGCCCGCCATGGAAATATTGTACCAATTAAAAGCTGATTTATTGTTACCAGCAACTTCGTCAAGGTAGCCAAGGGCGAACTGGGCATCGGTGTGGTTGCCGGCTGCAGCCAAGGCAAACCAGCGCTTGGCAAATCTGGTGTTTTCAGGGGTTTTAGTCGGGAGTTGGATGTAGGTCACGCCGATGCCATAGGCAGCCTCAATCAGCGTCTCATCCTGAACATGCGCTTTCAGGTACCAATCCCTTGCCTCGAGCATTTTGTTCTCATTTTTCAGTCTCAAGGCGTTTTCCAAAAGTTTGCCTGCGTAGTTCAGCTGGCCGAAACGGTTTCCCTGTTCGGCAGATGCCAGATACCATTCGTTCGCAGCTTTGAGGTTCTTATCCGTTCCAAACCCTGTCTCGTGGCAATACCCAAAATTTGCTTGAGCCATCGCGTAACCGGCTTCAGCTCCAACTTGATAATACTCAAACGCCTTCGCAGCGTTCTTTCTAATTCCGTGACTGCCAGTGTGGTAGGCTCGCCCAAGATTGTATGCGGCCCATCCCTCATTTTTGTTGCTCATCCAGACAGCCAAGCTTGATTCTTGAACTGCCGATTCCGGTGGATCGGTTTTAGTTGGAGGGGCGTCTGCGAGTGATCCAACGGGGGGCAACAGGCAAAGTGACAACACCCATCCCCGCAGCAATACGACGTATTGCTGAAAGCGCCGGCGAGTTAGTTTGTTTTCGCGGCTGTGAGCCATCTTCTGTAACGCACTCTGCAGGTTGGCAGGCAGGGCACCGGTCGAAAGGAAAGCTAGTCTTGGGCCAAGGTTTGCGATTATTGGTCGTTTGATTGAGAAAACGGTTGTCCGAGTGAAGAGTCTAATTTGGCTTCGGTTTTTATAGGCAAAGATCAAAAACGGGTAATAAATTGGCATGAAATGGCATAGAGGATGCTGACAGGCGCTCGGAATGCTGGAAGCGATCTATGCCAGAGAATCGTATGTTGCCTTAAAAAAAACGCTGGACGCAGCTGTTTTAAGGCATCAGGCGATCGCCAGTAATCTAGCAAACCTTGAGACTCCTAATTACAAGCGGATTGATATCAGTCCCGATTTTGAGGCTCGATTACAAAAGGCTGTTGGATCAGGGGATGTTTCGAAGATTTTCAGAGTGCGCCCTCAAATTGAGGCGGATCGGACAGCCGTCCCCGATGCCTTAAACGGCAACACGGTGAAAATGGAAGATGAACTGCTTCACTTACAAAGGAACACACTGACTCATACATTCGCACTTCAGGTTCTCGGCCGATCAATGAACAAGATCAAATCAGCCATCACCGGCAGAGTGTAACAAACAGTTAAACGATGGACATAATTCCAGGCTTACAAAGCAGTGCCTCGGCTCTTCACGCTGAGCGCATACGAATGGAGGTTATCTCCCAGAATATTGCTAACGCCAACACAACAAAGGCCGAAAACGGTGAACCGTACCGGCGCCAGTTGGTTCATTTTGAATCGATATTAAGGAAGCAAATGGGGCAACCCAATAACGTGGCCAGTAATAACCTATCGCAGGTCGAGGCTACCAAGATCATTGAGGATTCGCGCCCTTTCCGTGAGGTATATCAACCCGGGCATCCCGATGCCAGCAAGGATGGCATGGTTCAGTATCCCAACGTTCATATTCATGAGGAAATGGCCGACATGATCTCAGCATCACGGGCATACGAGGCGAACATGGCAGTGATCCGGACGTCGCGCACCTTGGCCATGCAGACAATCAACATGGGTAAATAATTGATTCGATAAGCAACTGAACATGCAGCCAATTTCATTTAACGCCAACTCGTTGGCAAGTAACATGGCGGAAGGTCACTTGGCCAAGGCCAAGGCCATGGAAAACATGGCGGGACAGATGAATGCCATGGGAGGCCAAGGCGGCCAATATTTATCACAGCTTGGCCAAGTCGCCCCTGCCTCGCCTGCTGCTTCTCCTGCGTCCATCACTCAAACCCAGCCCGCTGGAGGCGGAGTGTTTGACAACGTTCTTGGGAGCTTTGCAAACGAGGTCAACAGCAAGCATGTGAAGATGGGGAATTCTCTTCAAGCAATGCTGTCCGGGCAGAATGTGCCGCTGCATCAGGTGATGACAGAGTTTCAGGAGGCAGGGGTCGCGTTCACAATGATGGTTGAACTGCGAAACAAGTTGTTGGCTTCCTACAAGGAATTAATGTCAATGGGGCTGTGACAGCAGTTTAAGCAAATTAAAAACAGGCAGAGATGCAAGCAATAAAGGAATTACTGAAGCAGTTAGCCGGAATCTGGAAAGAGCTTGGCTTGAATCAAAAGGTCACGGTCATGGCGGCGGCATTCGCTGTTTTAGCCGGATTGATTGCAGTGCTAATCTGGGGAGGAAGAACCGACTACTCGCTCCTTTACGGTAATCTTGACACGGCTGAGGCCGGCCGGGTCACTCAGGCCCTAGATTCCAGTAATGTACAATACAAAATAAGCCAAGGTGGTGGGGCGATTTATGTGCCCTCTTCACAGGTGCACCAGATGCGCATGCAACTGGCGACACAAGGGATTCCTAAAGGGGAAGGTATCGGGTACGAGTTGCTGGACAAGAACACGCTCGGTATGTCCGACTTCATGCAGCATGCCAACTACAATCGAGCCGTGCAGGGTGAACTGGCACGAACCATCTCCAAATTTAACGGCATCGATTCAGCTCGAGTCATGATTGTGAGCCCGGAAAATCGCCTGCTCATCGATCCGGGTCGGCATGCAACAGCGTCTGTTTTTCTTACCATGCGGAGAATGAGCCGGCCTGCTTCCGAGACAATTAGTGCCATTCAAATGCTGGTGGCAAACTCCATCGAAGGGCTGAGCATGAATCATGTTTCCGTGGTGGACAACACCGGAAACGTTCTGTCCGTTCATGACGAGGACGGTTCACTTATTGCCGTGACATCATCCCGATTGCGCGCACGGCAGGAGATCGAAAACTATCTGACCAAAAAAGTGGAGACCATGCTCGAGAAAGTTGTCGGAACAGGCAATGTGGTGGCACGAGTGTCGGCCGATATCAATACTGATTCGGAGACGATCACACAGGAGATCTATGATCCGCTTAAAAAGGCTATAAAAACAGAAAACAGCATCATCGAGAGAACCTCTGAACCAGCGACAAATCCGGGTGGGCCGGCAGGGATCACTCCTAATATCGCAACGGGCGGAGCGAACACCCAGATTGCCGCTGGCGCGACAAATCAAGTTGATTTTTTGAAACAGGATTCTGTGATGGAGTACGCTGTCTCAAAGAGCATGACAAACAAAGTGGTGTTGCCGGGGCACATCAAGGAGTTGAACGCCGCTATTTTTGTGAACACGACCAATCCTCCAGCCGGTTTAGTTGCCAGTCTTCATCGGGCGGCGGTTCTTGCCTTGGGTTCGTATGTAACGGACACAAACAAAGTGCAGGTGCAGTCGGTCAGCTTTGACACAACCGAAAGAGACCAAGCGCTGGCTGCAATGGGTTCGAGCAATTTTTGGACGCGTTTTTGGGATATGGGCGAGACTTTGATGTACGTTGCCCTGTTGGTCGGCGGGTTGTTTCTCGTGGTGCGAACTTTCAAGAATACCAGCGAGGAGTTTATTCCAACCGGAATAACGGTTGGCGAGTTGATGGCCGACCGCTTGGCCACTGAGGGGCCAGCGATCACGGCGGGTGCCGGGATGGCTATGCCAGAGGATCAGGCAGCTGCTGGCGGGGGCCAAGCGGTCGCGCCCACTAAGGTTCCCGAGGAGAGTGAAGAGGATGATGTTGAAATGATCACGCAGGAAAAGAAGAAACTTGTGATGGACTTCGGCATTGGCAAGAAGCAACCCGAGAGGGTGACCGTTGAGGTCTTGAAGGATTTGATCGAAGAAAAACCGGAGAAGATGAGTCAAGCCGCCAGAAGTTGGCTGTTGGCTGGAGGCGAGTCCGATGATAACCTCTAATATGCAATGGCTCCATCGACGACAGAAATAAGGCACAATTTAACTCAGGTGCAAAAACTGGCAGCACTGATGATCCTCTTAGGGGAGGATGCTGCGGGGATTATCCTGAAGACCTTCGACAAGAATGAGCGAGAACAGGTGTGCGCGGAGATGGCTAACCTGCCCATGCTAAACATGGATGAGCAGCAGAAAATTCTTCGTGAGTACACCGAAACAGCTGTCGAGTCCATCGCCTCCCTTGAAGGAAGCGAGGAATACACAAAAAGAGTACTCGAGAAGGCCGTCGGCATGTTCGAAGCGGAGGAGATCATCGGTCGTGTTTCGATGAGTCGAACCTCGGTGGCCGCGATGCAGCAGATCATCGACATGGATCCGCTTGGGATCACTAACCTGATCAAGGAAGAGCAGGCTCAAACCATATCGCTGGTGTTGAGTTACTTGCCGCCGGCCAAGGCGGGGGACGTACTTCTTCGGCTTCCGGAATCTGTCCGTGAAACGGTTATCGAGCGTTTGGCCAAGCTGGCGCCAACCCCGATTGAAGTTGTGGAGACCGTTGGGCGGACCCTGTCGAAAAAAATTGGGGCGAAGATTACCCGGTCACTGAACCAGACAGGAGGGTACCAATCTGCCGCCTCGCTGCTTAAAAACATGGCAAAAGACTCACGGGATGAGATCCTTAATAACATGGATGAGCGAATTCCCGATTTGGTTCGGGAGATCAAGTCGAAGATGTTTACTTTCGACGATTTGGCGGACTTGGACAACCGGGTACTGCAAAAGGCCATGACGCAGGTGGATGCCGACAGACTGCCTTTATCTTTGATCGCCGCCACCGACCGGGTGAGAGAGGCGTTGCTGGGTGCGATGTCCAAGCGTGCTGCCGAAAGTGTCCGGGACGAAATGGAAAATCTGGGCAAGGTGAAACTGGCCGATATCAATGCAGCCCAAGAATCCGTTGTCTTGGTGATACGAGAGATGGAGGACTCAGGCGAATTGGAATTATCTTGATAGAGTAATGATAGAACTGGAGGAACAGCAGAAGGGGGAAGCGGTCGAACAACTCAACGGTTACTTGAAAGACGTGTGTATATCGAGTGAAAGCTCGCCTTTTCGACATGTCGAAGTTGTCTCGAAAGAAGACCTTCAAATTACGGAACAGGCGGCATACGCGCGGGGCAAGGAGGAGGCTGAGTCATATCTTCAGGAGCAACTAGAGTTGATGAAGGCTGAGTACGCGACAAAGAAAGACAAAGAACTCGCGGATTTTTGCGAAAATATCAGGAGCGATCTTGGCACCCAAGTACCCAAGATGCTCGAGTCGCTGGAGAAACATGTCATTAATCTTGCTGCAGATATTGCCACCAAAATAGTGGCTGACTTGCCGATCGACAAAACGTTGGTGGAGAGCGTAGTAAAGGACGCCTTGGCCAAGGCGGAGAAAGACGCCGAAATCGTTGTGCTCCTGCATCCGGATGATTTGGATCTGCTGATCAAGGGGGATTCTGAATTGCTGGATGACACTCAAGGCACCGACAAGGTTCTTTTCAAGCCATCCTCCGATGTTACACGCGGTGGTTGCTTGCTGGATACGCATTACGGGTTAGTGGATGCCCGGCGAGAAACCAAGGCAAAACTTCTCAAGCAGGCAGTGATGGTATGACGCATCCGACTGGTGAAAAATTGATGGCTCCAAAACTGATCACTCGTGCTCAGTCGGATTTGGTCGACCTTCAGATGGTGGAGCACCGGGGGAGGGTGGTCCAACTCATCGGCTTGGTAATTGAATCGCAGGGGCCAAGGGCAGCCATCGGCGAAATCTGCAGACTGGAATCTGTAAATCAGTCGGATGGGGTGCAGGCTGAAGTTGTTGGTTTCCGGAACCAAAACCTTCTCCTGATGCCGCTTGGCCAAATGGATGGGATCTATCCGGGTTGCGATGTTGTTGCCACCGGGGCTTCGTTGAAGATTCCCGTTGGAGAGGAACTTCTAGGGAGAGTTTTGGATGGGTTGGGGAATCCGTTGGATGGACTGCCCTCGCCATCCAGGTTTGAAGCCGCAGGGCTTAGACGCACCACACCTCACCCTCTTACTCGATCTCGAATCGATCAATTGTTTCAAACGGGTATTCGTTCCGTTGATACTTTTACCCCAATCGGTGTGGGGCAAAGAATGGGTATCTTTTCGGGAAGTGGAGTGGGGAAATCCACCACACTTGGCATGATGGCAAGCCGTGGAGATGCGGACGTCAATGTCATCGCGCTAATTGGAGAACGCGGTCGTGAGGTTCGTGAGTTCATCGAGCGCGATCTCGGCGATGAAGGCAGAAAAAAATCTGTTGTCGTGGTTGCCACTTCCGACGAACCGGCGCTGGCAAGAGTCAAAGGCGCATTCCTGGCGATGTCGATTAGCGAACATTTTCGTAGTCAGGGCAAAAAAGTATTGTTAATGATGGACTCAATCACCCGATTTGCCATGGCTCAACGTGAAATCGGTCTGGCGATTGGGGAACCCCCCTCCTCACGAGGCTATACACCATCCGTATTTGCACTTTTGCCTCGCCTGCTTGAGAGGGCTGGCATGGATGACAAAGGGAGCATCACAGGGATTTTTACGGTCTTGGTTGAAGGCGACGACATGAACGATCCAATAGCGGATTCCGTTCGATCTATTTTGGATGGTCACTTGATATTGACCCGTGAATTGGCCATGCAAAATCACTATCCAGCCCTCGATATACTCCAAAGTAACAGCCGATTGGCGCGGGATTTGCTAGCGAATGAGCAACTGGAAAGGGCAGGAAAAGCTAGAGACTTGCTTGCTCATTACCAAAAGAATCAAGATTTAATCAATATCGGTGCGTATCAGTCCGGATCCAATACTAGGGTGGATGCGGCCATCCGAGCACATGATCCGTTGATGAGCTTTTTAAGACAATCTGTAGATGACAGCACACAGGCTACCACTAATTGGGAGGAGCTTGGGCATGTGCTTTCGCTGGCGTATCCAGCACAGAAAGAAGGGGTTAGTGAGTCTCGTTCGATTAATCCCCCTGGAACATGAAAATTAAACCATTTCGTTTCACTCTTGAAAGTGTCTACAACCTCAGGCAGGAAGCTGTTGATCGGGCTAATGACCACTTGGCTCGCGAAATGTTGCAATTGAATCGGGAGCAACAAAGCGTTGAGCAAATCGATCAGCGAATTGAACAGGCGCGTGAGGGCTTTCGAGAGGCAATGTCAAGCGGGACATATTCAGGGCTGATTCTACAATTGCGCCAGTTCATGGTTTCTCTTGAGCAGGAAAGGACAAATCGTCAGTCAACTCTTGAGGGTTATTTGGCCAGAGTTGAAACATGCCGGAAGGTAGTGATCGCGGCTCGCCGGAAATTGGAAGCCATTGAAAAAATTCGTGCCAAGCGCAAGTTAGAGTATGAGGCTAAATGGATCCGAGAGGAACAGAAGGAAATGGACGAATTGATGGTTCAGGGCAGCACTGACAATTTAAATGTGAATTTTGCGTGAGCAATGAAGAAGCTGATTGTTCCAGTTATTATAGCCCTTTTGATAGTCGGGGGGATTGCTGCTGCGACCAAGTTCTGGGTGATGCCTGTCATCGATAAATATGCAATAGGCAAAGCTGAAGCAATGGTTCAAGCTGAATCGGAACTGGCTGAGACAACGCAAAAACACAAAGAATCCCCGATCACAAAATTTTCTGACTCAACACCCGAAGAAACTCGATTAAGTGCCACTGATATCCAAAGCATGGTTGCTTCGGGCGCCATGACGTTTGACAATCCTGATGTACACACTCTCATGCTCGAATTGCAACGGCGCTTGAAGGATGTGCAAAAAAGGGAAGATCGAATATCAAAAATTGAGACTGAATTGAGTTTGAATTGGAACAACTTATCCAGCCTAACCAACGAGATTGCAAGGGCACGCATAGACTTGAGCGACAAACTTCTCGATGCGGTGAATTTGATAAAAGTGACTGAAGAAGATGGTTGCCGGGCCCGCGCCCAAGTCCTAACAAATATGGAGCCAGCCGATGCAGTCATTTCCTTGCGTGGTGTGGGCGATTCAAGGCAATGCGCCAAGCTGCTTTTTTTAATGCAGGTGACAGAGCAGGCGGGGTTGATCAGTGAATTAAATAGCGGAACGGAAGAAGACCAGAAATTAGCTTCTGATATTTTAAAGGAATTCAATAGAATCGGGCTGGAGTCGAGTCGGCCCCAATAAAATAGAGTCTAGTGGTATCGGTAAACATCCAACCTCCTCAGATCAAGGCTATCGCCAGGCCTGAATCCGGTTTGCCGAATCTCGGACGCGGTAGCGGTAAACTTGGCGCTAAATCCAAATTCCAGCAGTTCCTGCGCCCAAAGAAAGACCCTAACAGCAGGCTGACCGCAACGGATGCACAATCAGACAGCGGTTCTCAAGGCTCAGCAAAAGGAGTTCTGAACGAAACCAAGCCAAGCCGCTCCTCAGTCGTTCACTCGAAAAACAGGCCAGCCCAAGAGGAAGCCAAGCCTGCCGGCATGGCGTCAAAACACGCCGCTGTAACCAAAAAAAAATCTAATGTGCCAGATGACAAGGGAGGCCCTGTTGCAGCGCTTGGCCAAGCGCAACAACAGATTGCAGAACAGTTGGAGGCAAAGTTTTCATTGGGGGGGAGACCTAAGAATTTAAACATTTTAGAAAACACAACTGCTGACAGTCAATTAACGCCAACTCAAGCCAGCTTAAAAAAGCAAGAGGGAAAGTTAACAAAGTCGATTAAGGAAACTGCAAATGCTTATGTGAAACCAGTTAAGATAGCGGTTGATAGCAGCAACAACTCACTACCGACGAAAGAGGGTTTAAGTGGGGTTGGATCTAGAAAATTTAATGCAGGTGGAGCGAAGTGCCTGGCTGAGGCAGACACGCCTAGGGCCAAAGAGATTAAGACCGCTTCAGACCATGTGAGGAGGTCTGTACCGACAACCGTAAACGTAATTGATGCGCGGGGTGTAGGGAGCACAAAAACAGTTCAACATCGAATAAAGCAGGAGAGGTTAAGCGGAGAGAACGCTCCAAGAGTGTCAGAGTCACCAGGCGCTCCGAAGGTTGCACTCAATGCTTCCAAATCAAATTTAACGCTTGTTCAGCACCCATTTTTGACTACCAATAAAAAGAGCCGCCTTTCGAGAAATGGGCTTCAATTTCAAAATAACGCATCAGAACCAGTTGAGGTAAAAGGCCAAAAACATTTTGCGAATATTAAAATATATCCGCTTAGCCAAACGCGAAGCAACGGGTTGAAATCTGAAACTGGCTTAAGGTCTTCAAAGGGTCCATCAGTTAATGTGGCCGTGAGTTCGGAGACAAAAGGGGAGAAGTACGGAAGCCTGCTGAAGCCTGCGGTATCTCAGAAAACAAAGGTCAATTATAAGGTGCATTCAGATCGCGACTCGACTTCATCCGCTGGAGAACTGAATGGGAAGAGTGAAGGAGTTGGGGCAGCCAAGTACACGACTTTGACAACAGGCGGGGTAGCGGTGGAAGGGGATAACGCCAGCGAAAAGAATGGAATCGAATTAAACCGGTCGGCACCCAAGTCCGTTGCACGTCACTTGGGGGTGCAAGCCAATTCTGTTTCCGATGCAGACTCTGAAAAGGAGCCAATTAGACAACTGCCTCGTTATCAGGTTAATGGCACAAATCAGGACATTGCATCCACAGTGGTTGTTTCATCACCAAAGTCTAAAACAGGTGAGCTTTCAAAGCTGGGTTCTGTATTACAATCGATAACACAAGCCGCAAATACAGTCAGTCCAGCCAAATTTAACAATCGAGAACTGAGTGATCAGTCATCTCTGATTCAGCGAATACAGAAGGCTCAAACTCCATCAATCAGCCACCCTCTGGCCGATGGGGTAAAGCTGAAAAACCCCAACAATAGAAAGCCTCAACCGACTATTAATAAATCGTTTGAGGCACAGGCGTTAGGGGCGGTGATAAAGTCTAAAAGTCCACAACTCAGTATTGCAGCTCAAACTCGACCAACTCAACGCAGGCTAGGGCAGTCCGTAGCATCCTCGAAGATAACACAAAGAACCAGCAAGGTTGAAATCAAGTCCGCTTCCGGTGGCATAGAAGCTGCTTTTTTGAAATCCGAGATGAACTTGACCGGGAAAACGGAGCTTTCAAACGATGTCCTGAGGCAGAACCTGCCTCTTGGGGAATCTTTTGTATCCGATGGGGCCAAGAGTCATGCGTCCATAGCGGCCGAAATGCTTGAAGCTGGACGATCGGACTTGAGTCACATCAAGGATGTCGCAGTTCGCAACGATTTGGCCAATCGACTGAATCAAATGGAAGTTGACTTACAGACCGTTGAAACCAAGTCGAATCAACCGAAAGGACAAGCTGCTGCAAGAGCGATTGTGTATCGGGAAATAATGAGCGCGGCCGAGGCGTTTCGCGGCATGAATAACGCTCGATGGGCGATGACCATAGAACCTTTTGACAGTATGCGGATTCAGTTGGATCTGCGTATGACGGATTCTCAACTTGTCGTGCAAGCTCGGTTGGATCGTGGGAGTCAGGCCCTATTGAGTAATGGTTGGAGTGAGTTACAGGCATCATTGGCTGAAAAGGATGTAGACTTGAAATCGTTAATCACCAACGGTCAAAAAGAGAATGGCGATACCCTGTTCAACGGGAAGAACGGGCGTCAATCCGATGAATCGCAGCGGGGAACTGAATCTTGGTTCTCCGATGAACTCAGTGAATTGATCGCAGAATTTGAAAAAGAGGCGCAACAGCCACGTAAGGCCAAGCGCGCGAATCGAAAAACAAGGGTGGCGGATGCAACCTTCGAGAGTTGGGCTTAACAAATGATTCCAGGACTTAGCACTAACAGTGACGTCAGGTACAGTGCCCTTGAAACCGGGCCGCAAATAGAATATAGCTCTGCTAAAAAAGTCCTGAATCAGGATGATTTTTTAAAGTTGCTGATTACTCAATTTTCAACTCAAGACCCCTTGAAACCGGTTACGGATACGGCTTTTATCTCTCAAATGGCTGAATTCACAGCCTTGGAGAACGCCAAGGAAACCCAGTCTGAAATGTCGTTGCTCAGGCAGCAAAGCGCGAATCAGGAGGCCATCTCCATGATCGGAAAAGAAGTCGAACTACTGTCAGGGAATGACGGGGTAATATTTGGGAAAGTGAGTAAGGTGTTGATTGATTCTGATGGCCCTAAACTGGTTGTGGAAGGGTTTCCTTACGCGCTTGACAAGGTAGTCGCTGTCAAAAATTCATTAAGTATTTCGGAGGAACCCCTAAAAAAGGAAGGCTCAAATTAGAGGGCTCAAAAAAGTTTAGAAGATAACAAAAAACTAATATGATACGATCACTCAATACCGGCGTCGGTGGCATTAGGAATTTCCAAACTAGCCTAGATGTAATAGCGAATAACCTGGCCAACCTGAACACCGTCGGGTTTAAGGGCGGGCGCGTAGATTTTGCTGAGGCTCTTACACAGACTGTACGACCCTCTACCCCTGATGAAGGAAACACCAGTGGAAGCTCCAGTGTCGCTGTTTCCAATGGTGTTGCAACGAACGCTGTGACAACAATATTTGGTCAGGGGGCTATCAACCAGACTGGTAAAATAACTGATCTAGCCCTCGCCGGTGACGGTTATTTTATCGTCAAGAAGTATGGCACTCAGTCCATTGGTGGCGGAAATGAAGTTAGCGATGACGGCTTGGGGCTACAAGGCATTGCGCAGCCAGATGCAACCGACAAAGGGGCGCCCGGTGGGGTTTCGTTTGCCACCAGAGCGGGTGATTTCCGGCTGGATAAGAATGGTAATCTTGTAAACAACATGGGTATGCGGGTACAGGGTGTAGCTGATTACATCAACAACCCTGGTGCAATTGGTGACATCAAGTTCGATCGCGGTGACTTTATGGCATCTGTGGAAGTTTTAAGGGGTTCGACGGATAACAAGACAATTGTCATGGCCAAAGCGCACGGTTTTAAGACCGGCAACATCGTTATTTTCAAGTCCGATGGAGATATGCCCGGTAAAGAACTTCAGGAAGCCACGCCATATTACGTGCGGGTAGTTGATGACAACAAAATTCTGCTATACGGTGATTTACATACAGCGACAACGGATATGACGCAGGGTCATGATTTGGCAAAAAGCGTCCCGGCTGATGAGATCTCCATAACCGGGATGCGGATCATAAAGAAATTAGCTTCCTATGAAGGGGTGCATACTGTCGGTATAAATGAAGAGAACACCATTACTTCCGGTCAATCACACGGATTGAAAGACGGTGACAATGTGCGATTCTATATTCCTAACTCTGTAAGTATATTGCCTGGTACGATGACGGAGGTGACACCAGGGACGTGGTCGATAGAAGTGGATGCCAATGATTATTTAACCTCAATGTCGGAGGGGAAAGTGCTTAACTTTGGCCTTGGCAAGGAGTTCGTTATTCAGTCAGCAGTACCATCCTCCCCTGCACCTGGGGATGCGCCGACAAAGTATGTAATCACTGGCACTGTTGCTGGAAGAGACCCAGCACCAAGCTTGGCTACTGAATCTAAATTTACGATGGCACCTCTTATGTCCCTTGTGACAACTGTTGATATGGAGAACATGGCAACAACGGGAACTGTCGATGAATGGTCTTTTAACATAGATGCAAATGACTTTTCGTCGTTAGCCCCAATTAAACCCGGGGCGGTTTTGAGTCTTGGGCCGGGCAAGGAATTAAGAATTACATCAACAGAAAAAGACATACCTGTTCCGGGTCGTATTAAACTGACCGGGTCGGTGCTTGTAGCGGGAGCGGATTTAACCGGTATTAACCGGTTAAGCCATGAAGGGTTTACGCCGCTCACTAATCAGGATGATCAGGATACGAAAGGAGGCTTCAGCCAAACTTTCTATGTAAGTGTAAAAGGTGATAAGAGCTTTACGGTACATAATTCATCCGAGGATGCCTTTTCGAGGACACGCGCCATTAAAATAGACAATGGGTCATTATACAATTCTTCACTTGTCAAGGTGGCTGAAACTACTAATGCTCAAATTCAAAATGTAAATGTTGATACGGCCGGGCGCGTAAATGTCATGTTAACAGATGGGACTCAATATACGCGAGGGCAAATCCTTTTACGTAAGTTCACCAATCAGCAGGCGTTGGACAAAGAGGGAGGGAACATGTATTCCAATTTAGAAAATGCCGGAGTTTCTGAATGGAGCACAGCGGGCAGTGACGGTTTTGCCCGAATAGAAGCGGGTGCGGTGGAGTTGTCGAACGTGGATGTTGCACGGGAGTTTTCCAAGCTGATAACAACGCAACGGGCGTTTCAGGCCAGCGCCAGGATGGTGACGGCCAGTGATCAAATATTACAGGAACTTCTCCGGTTGAAACGGTAAAGCGTTAGCTTTATAATCCTCTTCCTGCTTGATTTGCAAAGCAGGAGTCAAAGTAAAATGGCAGAACCAAATCCACAGCCAGAAGCAGAGGTCACAGCATCTGCACCGCCTCCAAAGGGCGGTGGCATCATGGGGCCGATTATAGCAGCAATCATTATTGTCGCAGGCATTGCCGGTATATTCAGTTACATGGTAGTACCAGCTTTAAACCCGGCAGAGAAAGAGGTGTCAACGGAGCTAAGCGGAGACGGGCACCATGAAGAGGAAAGTTCGCATAGCGCAGAGCATGGTGGTTCCAACAAGAAGATGAAGATTCCATTCGAATTGCCGGAATCCATTCTTGTGAACATCAAGGGGGATAATAACAAGGTTTTAAGCGCTAAGGTGGGGCTCCTTTTGAAGACTAAAGTGCATGATGATACGGAGGCGAAATTGATGCAGGATCATTTGGGTAAATTCAACTCGATGCTCGTTGCAGCAGCTCGAAGTTACTTTATCGGACTGGATGAAGATGACCTGATTGCGCCTGAGAAAGTGCATCAAGAACAGTTGAAATCTAAACTAAACATAGTTTTTATGAAAGTACGAAGCTATGACTCCAAATTGGAGGGTTTTCTGGAGGTGGATCCTGTAGAGGTGGTATATCTGCCTTACTTTACGTACCAATGAAACACTATCTGAATGATGGTTGCCTCTGAAGCCATGGATGATGTATCTGCAAGCAACCCCGAAGGGTTGATTGATGTGGTTCGTTATGGTGGTGAAAAAACAGAGTTGCCTGAGGAGGCTGTAATACCATTTGTCTTTGGTCAGGCGGCCAGTCTTTCATCGTCTGATCTTCATCGTTTTCGCACCCATAACGTGTCTACTGCACGAGCCATGGCGGGGCGCCTTTCCTTGTTTGTACGTGCTGATTTTTCAATGGAGCTGGAAGAGGTATCGACCATGACCTTCCAGAAATATACTGACAATGCTCCAACACCGTGCCATCTGGTTTTATTCAAGATAGATCCTCTTCAAGGGATCGGTGTTTTGGATTTTGCCCCTTCACTCGCCTTGGTGCTTACGGATCGAATGCTAGGGGGCTTGGGTGCCATGATAGACCCAGACAGGCCGTTGCGTGAGGTTGAGCATTCCCTGATTGACCAGGCCTCACGTATTCTCCTGCAGGAGTGGGTGGATAACTGGAAAACAAGGGAAACCCTCACCCCTCGTCTGTTGGGAATTGAGAACAATCCTAAGTTTTTAACAATCTGTGATCCGGATGAAGAGGTCAAGGTGCTGAAATATACAGCAACAATGGGGGATGTTTTTGACCGGGTTCAACTGGTGCTGCCTGTCAAGATGAGCGAGCCTTTAATTCAACAACTTACTGCGGACACCGATGTCAAAAAGAAAGATGCGGCAAGCAAGCAGAGTCTTATGCCTACATGGAATTCAGCATACAACGAGGTTAAAATGAGTGTCTCAGCGGTATGGGACGATGTTGAAGTTTTAAGTAAGGATCTGTTGAACTTTAAGGTAGGTGATTTTTTGCCGCTGAATTCAGACTCCTTTGATAAGGTGGAGGTCCGGTTGGCCGATCGCCCCAAGTTTGTAGGGCGACTGGGGAGTGCGGGGAAGAAATCCGCTGTAGAAATCACAAAGTACATTGAGAAATAATTTAACTATCTAATATGCCAACGACCGCCGAAAATCAAAGCACAATGGAGTTCCTTCTTGATGTCCCAGTGAAACTGACCGTGGAACTTGGGAATTGTGAAATGACAATGAAGGATTTGCTCCAGTTGGGGGTTGGCGCGGTCGTGCAATTGGACAAACCTGCAAGTGATCCAATTGATATTTTCGTCAACCACAAACTGGTGGCTCGCGGAGAGATCGTAGTTGTTGAAGACAATCTTGGCGTTAAAATTACTGAGGTTTCAACTGGCCGTTCTCAGATTGAGGGGGAAGAAACATCCCCCGATCTAACGGAAGAAGCATCATGATGTTGGTTTCGCGGTTGCCCTTAGTCTCGGTAATTGCTCCTGTCCTTCTGCCTCTGGGGGCTGAAGTAGAGGCAAAATCAAGCGGTGTTGACTATTTGCCTATTGTGAAGTGCGGCGTATTGGCGGCGGGACAGAGTTTGGGCTTAGAATTATGGGTGCAACTAATTGGGTTGTTGCTTTTGATTCTTGGGCTCTTCGCGGCATTTGCCTGGGCCGTTAAGCGGTGGAAACTGCTGCCTCAATTGCGCGCCGGACAAAATCGCTTGCAAATAGTGGAGGTAAGGTCGCTTGGTATGCGCAATTCACTAATGGTTGTGGGCTATGGTGAACAGCGGTTTTTGCTTGGGGCAAGCAGTACAGGACTACAACTCCTCAGCGATCTGCCCATGGAAAAAACCGATATTGGCCAAGCGCGTGAGATTGATTGCGAAAACCCGAGCAAGACCAACATGCAACCGGAATCCGGTGGCAGTTTTTTATCTGACTTGAATAGGCATATTGGGAAGGAGGGTGAATGATTATCCGTTTGGCCAAGGTTCTGTTTACCCGTGTGCTCTTGAACATTAGTGCCAAAAAACACCTTGGGTTGTTGGTCTTCGGGTTGGTTTGCGTTATAGGCGAATCCAGTTTGCAGGCACAAACGACATCAACAAACAGTTTGGGTTTCAACTTTCAACTCCCGGATAATCCGCAGGAATTTGACCTAAGCATTCGGATTGTCATTTTCTTCACGCTGCTGGCGATTGCGCCTTCGCTGATGATCATGATGACTTGCTTCACTCGGATTGTCATCGTGTTGTCATTTTTACGCACCGCTCTCGCGTTACAACAGGCACCGAGCAACCAACTACTGTTGTCTTTTGCATTATTTTTGACGTTTTTCATCATGGGGCCGGTTTTTGAAGACATAAATAGTTCGGCATTGACCCCCTATTCGGAAGGGGAAATCACCAGCCAGACAGCCATCGAAATAAGCACGGACCGAATGCGAACATTTATGTTGAAGCAGACACGCCCAAAGGATGTTGAGTTTTTTCTGGGCTTGGCCCGGGTTGGACCAACAACATTGGACAATGTACCCCTTCGAGTAGTAATTCCCAGTTTTGTTCTGAGCGAATTGACTACAGCTTTTCAAATGGGGTTTTTCCTGTTTCTCCCGTTTATCCTGATCGATTTTGTGGTGGCTATCGTGTTGATGAGCCTTGGCCTGATGTTTCTGCCGCCCACGATGATTTCAATGCCGATGAAGCTTTTGTTATTCGTCTTGGTGGATGGATGGACGCTGCTTGTCCGTTCGTTGGTGGATAGTTTTAATTACTAGCTGCGAATAATGACGATTGACCAATCCATTGATGTTGTCAAAAACCTGATGATGCTTTGCCTCAAAGTGTCGCTGCCTTTTCTGCTGAGTGCGATGATTATCGGTTTGTTTGTTAGTTTTTTTCAGGCGATTACATCACTACAAGAACAGACGCTTACTTTTGTGCCGAAAGCGCTAGGGGTTGTTGTTGTTGTCTTCGTGTTGTTTCCTTGGGTAACCAACACCATGCTGGACTATACCACTGAGGTCTTTAATCGAATGTCCCAAATGGGGCCGTAAACTTCGCTTGGCCAAGCGACTGACTTTGTGGAGTATTTTCTACTAGTTTTCTTGATGTTCCTTCGTTTCGGGGGGTTATTGATAATATTCCCTCTTTTCGTAATGGCCCGGATTCCTGTCAAGGTTCGCTTGGCATTGGCGCTTTTAATCGGGGTGGTGTTAGCGGGAAATATTTCGGCCGAGCCGGATTGGCGAGCCTTGGGAATGGGTGATATGGCGGGCATAGTGTTCTTTGAACTGTGCGCAGGGGTGTTAATGGGGTTAGTTTGCCGAATGGTTTTTTATGCATTAGAAATCGCCGGGCTGCGGATTTCAACGGACTCTGGACTCTTTATCACCATGAATTTTGCCGGCATGGAGGGGATTCCGCAACAAGCACCAAGTATTATCCTGTTTCTTTTAGCAAGCATCATGATCGTTGCGATGAATGTTCACTACTTCATCATAGAAGCAGTTCAAGCAAGTTACCAACTTTTGCCCATAGGTGGTGGTGCGTTTCACGGAGGCTTAATCAACCATTTGGGAAACTTAATCGGGAAAGTGTTTCTGATGGGAGTAATGATTTCTTCCCCTGTCATGGCGGCTGGGTTTCTTGTTAACTTTATAATGGCTCTGATGGGCAGGGCAGTTAGCAAAATCAATGTGTTTGCTGAGAGTTTTTCGATCCGACTAATATGCGGGATTGGCATTTTCGGCGCAACAATTGCTCTCATGGCCGAGTATATTGCGGGTTATATACGCTCAATTCCAAATACTTTACTGATTACTGCCCGTATTTTTGCGGGAAATTAAACGAAAGCAGCCGTTTTTGTGGATTTACAGGTTCGCGCTAACGTTGACTCTGGATCACGCGTGATCGGCATAGTTTGAAATGGCTCAAGACAGCGATACCGGCGAAAAAACTGAAGAACCGACTGGAAAGAAACTTTCAGAAGCGGTTACCAAGGGCAATATCGCCAAGAGTATGGACATCAACACTGCCGCAATACTGGCCGTTGCTCTGATGTTGTTGACTCTGTTGGGGGCTGGGATTTGGGAGAGTTTGCAGTCCTATCTGATTCACATATATCGGGACTTGGGTGTCTTGAAAATCTCGAGTAATTCAGTGCAAGGGTATTTGGCGGAGTTTTTACAGATAGCATCCATCAACATTATTCCCTTTATGCTGGGCGTGATGTTTGTCGGTTTGTTGGCTTCCGGAACACAAACAAAATTTCAGTTAACTGGCGGGGCGATATCGTGGAATATGGGTAAATTAAATCCGATCAATGGATTCAAGAAAATTTTTAGTTGGAAATCATGGGGAGAGTTCCTGATCAACTTCATAAAGCTTTCGGTCATCATTGCCCTGGTTTTCAACGTGGTTTGGGATGTGATGGGGCATCCTGTTTTCCACCATCAATCTTACTTGGCGCAAGTCATCGCGTTTATTGCGGAATCGGCGTTGTCTCTGCTTAAGAAGGTCCTTGTTGCCATGATCTTAATTGGGGCTCTGGACTATGCCTATCAATGGTGGCGAACAAGGGACGGGTTGAAGATGAGTTCGAAAGATGTCAAGGATGAGCAGAAAAACCAGGATGGGGATCCGCACTTGAAAGGAGAACAGCGTAAGCGACGGATGGGGATGATGCAGAAAAATATTTGGGACGAGGTGCCGGAGGCGGATGTCGTTGTGACAAACCCCACACACCTCGCAGTCGCGCTGAAGTATGACCGCGAGACAATGAAATCACCAAAAATCATTGCCAAGGGGGCACGGTACAATGCACTTTTAATTCGGCAAATCGCGGAGAAAAACGGTGTACCTTTGGTTGAAAACAAGCCTTTGGCGCAGATGCTGTTCAAGTTTGGGCGAACGGGAAAAGAGATCCCATTTCAGTTATTTTCAGCAGTTGCGGAGATACTCGCCTACGTTTACAGGACGAACCGTTTCCGGTATTTCAAGCAGGGCAGGGAAGTCCCCGCATAGGTCATGGCAGAGGAAAGCAAAAACATTAAAAGAGTCTGGGACTTCAGTGACCTTGCACTGGTGTTTTTCATGTTCGGCACTTTATTGGTGCTGATTATTCCGGTCCATCAAGTCGTGATGGACATGTTGCTCGGAGTGAGTTTGGCGTTGGCTCTTCTGATTCTTTTGGTGATTCTATTCATAAAAAACCCCTCGGACTTTACCGGTTTCCCGACTTTGTTGCTGATATTCACTTTGTACCGGTTAGGCTTAAACGTGGCTACGACGCGATTAATTTTATCCGAGGCAAATGCTGGAGAACTGATAGATGCCTTCGGCGAGATTGTCGTTAGCGGAAGTTTTGTGGTTGGTATTGTTATTTTCCTTATCCTCACGGTCATAAATTTCGTTGTCATCACCAAGGGTGCCGGTCGTATCGCCGAGGTGGCTGCTCGCTTTACGCTAGATGCGATGCCCGGAAAGCAGTTGTCCATTGATGCCGAATTAGACAAGGGTCATATAACAGTTGAAGAGGCCATTGATAAACGCCGTTTACTGCAACAGGAGTCGGATTTTTATGGGGCAATGGATGGTGCGAGCAAGTTTGTGCGAGGGGATGCTGTTGCGGCCATTCTGGTTACTCTCGTGAACATCGTGGGTGGTTTGGCGATCGGGGTCTTTGAGAACGGCATGCCCGTGGTAGAAGCCCTCGAGACTTATACACGCTTAACCATTGGAGACGGGCTTCTCTCACAGGTTCCGGCGATCGTTACCTCTACAGCGGCAGGTGTTCTCGTGACTCGTGCGGCGTCAAGGCAGGAACTTGGCCAAAGCCTTGGCAAGCAACTCTTCTTCTCTAAACGGGCAATGGCGATTCTCTGTGGTACTATGCTTGTCATGGCTATTGTGCCAGGGTTTCCAATGTTGCCTTTCCTGACGCTTGCATCTGTGTTCGGCTTTATAGCGTATGGATTACGCGAAGGCGGTATTCTCAGGGAGGCGTTTGTGGAGATGGATAAAGAAGATGCAGCAAATAAAAAGAAGAAAGACGCCAAGAAGCAGGCAGAGGCAGGTGGCCCGGACGAGGCTCTCGAGAGCCTGCTACAGGTTGATACCCTGATGATTGAATTGGGTTACGGTCTTGTTGGCTTGGCCGACCCGGCAAAGGGCGGAGATTTGCTGCAGCGGATCACTGGGGTGCGGAAGAGTTTTGCGCAGGAGATGGGTTTCATCGTGCCCTCTATTCGATTGCGTGACAGCCTGAAATTAAGTCCCAATCAATACCAATTCCTGATGCGCGGCCAAGTGATTTCTCAAGGTGAGGTGATGCCGGGCCACTGGATGGCTATGAACACTGCCAATAGTTCTGTTGTTCTCAAGGGTGTGCCAACTACTGAACCCGTTTTCAAATTACCAGCGACTTGGGTGGATGAAGTAGAGCGCCGGAATGCCGAAATGGCCGGGTACACTGTTGTTGATTCTTCGTCTGTTATGGTCACTCATTTAAGTGAGTCCATTCGGCGTCATTCCTACCAGATACTCACGAGGCAGGACGTCCAAGTGCTATTGGATAATTTGAAGGATGATCACCCGGCGCTGATTAATGAGTTGATTCCGAACATGCTAAATATCGGGCAAATCCAGAGAATCCTTCAGAACTTGTTGGCTGAGGTGATTCCCATTAGGAATCTGGTGGGGATATTGGAGCGTGTTGCTGATCATGCCGCAGCCACGAAAAACCCGGATGAGCTTTCAGAGCAAGCACGGCGGGTCTTGGGCCCTGAAATTGTCAGGCCGTTCCTTACAGATGAGAATGAGGTGCAAGCTGTCACTATGGAGCCTTGGCTTGAAGAGGAAATAGCCAAGGGTCTGCAAAAGTCAGCAACAGAGTCGGTGTTATTTATGGAGCCAAAACTTGCGCAGCACATGACGCATCACCTTGCCACAGCAGTGCAACCCATGATCGGTGCCGGCCAGCAGCCAGTGGTGTTGTGCTCCACCCAGGTTCGCCTTGGATTACGGCGGTTTTTTGCATCCAATTTCCCCGAAATTGCCTTTGTTGCCTATGAGGAGTTGCCACCGAAGGTGGCCATTCAATCCACCACAGCCATTCCTGGTATGCCGTAAAATTGAATGAACTTGAGACGATTTACATCAAGCAATGCTAGGGGAGCCATTAAGGATGTGTACGATGCACTTGGCCCCGATGCGGTGATCGTGAACATCCGACCAGTGTCCAAGCCTGGATTACAGGGGTTGTTTAAATCACAGCAAGTTGAGGTGTCAGTTTTGCTTCCAGAGCAGTCCCGGATGGGACCCTCCAAAATGCAGTCACTAAAACCGGTTGAAAATGTGCCTCAACCAACACTCCCTGAAGTGACAGTTACGAAGAAGTCTGAAAACCATTATGGCACGCATTTAGATATGGTGGATGACGCAGTCATTGAACTCCCCAAACCAAGTGCAACCGTTGATAACATAGAAGTTCCCGGCCCAAATCTTAACAAAGCCACAGAGCCAGACCGTTTCGCTTCAGGAGAACATTGGGGAGCAGAGCAGGTCCTCGAAAGCGTCGGCATTCTTCCGTTGTACGTCGAGAAGCTGATAAACTTGGCTAAGCGGCGATATCCCCAGTTTGAGAACGTCTCGATCAAGGAACAATTAAAACAGATCAGGTTTTGTGTTCTTGATCGTTGGACTGGTCTTGCCAGCGAAGCAAAGAAAAACGGGCACCCAAGAAAGCTTCTGGTCGGTCCCCCCGGTTGCGGCAAGACCACGGTTCTTTGCAAATGGATGACTCGAACCGTCTTAGCCAATCGCGAGTCGACCCGAGTCTGGCGTTTGGATGGCCACTTGGCCAACACGGCTGAGGTGCTTACGGTACATGCGGAAATGCTCGGCGTGCCGGTAGAGCGCATATGGAAAACAGAAGAGTTTGTCGACTCGGCCACGCAGTTCATTGATATCCCGGGCGTGATGCCACGCGATGCCGGAGGGATGAAATCACTCGTGTCATTGACCAACAAAATACAACCGGCTGAATGCCTGCTCGTGCTCAATTCGGCTTATGAGTTGAGTCACCTTGTTCGGTTGGTTCGCTCATTCAGCGATCTTCCGATTAACGGATTGGTGATGACCCATTTGGATGAGGAGGCCAAGTGGAGCAAACTCTGGAACCTGACCTTGGCCACGGATTTACCAATCCTTTTCTGGTCAGGAGGTCAGGAGATGCCGGGAGATTTTGTGGAGATAACGTCCCAAGATCTCTTCGGAGCTGTCATGGGGCAACTCGAATCCGAAGAAGCGCCTTTACCAACCTAACTGATACATTGTTAAGGAATTAGGTCGTCAAAGGTCTTTTCCGGCGATTGCGTTTATCATACCCTCAAAACACATTCTTGGCACTGCTCCTGCTTGGATTATGCCAGATGAATGTGAGTTTGTATCAAGCCGCAGCCGCGATGGACGCTTCATCCCGCTGGCAGGAGGCTGTTTCAGAGAACTTGGCCGAGATTTCACGGCCCGGGTTCAAGAAGCATAATATCTCATTTTCATCAATGGTAGCCGGCAAAATGGAGAGGCCTTTTGAGTCGATTGTCAAAACCACGAACACGGTTGGAGTTGAGACTCAGTCGACCGTGATTGGTGATAAACCGTTTCAACTACCCAAGCCGAGATTGACGAGCAATTTTGAGCAGGGTCCCATTCAGGGCACGCAGATCAAGACGGATATCGCACTGGTGGGGGACGGGTTTTTACAGGTGCAGGATCAACAGGGAAACACATTCTTCACGAGGGACGGTGAATTGAAGCTGCTGACGACCGGTGAGTTGGTAACCAAGGAAGGTTATTCCACTGGCCTACAACTGAACGATCCGAGCCAGTTGAGTACGTTGCTCATTGCCAAGAACGGAACGGCAAGTCAGGCGGGTGAACAAGTTGGGCAGTTGCAGTTGGTTGCCTTCAACGATCCAACAAAACTAACCCGCATATCCGGGGCTTACTATCGCGCAGATGACCCCAACGATCCCGGAATGCCAGTCGAAAACCTGACCCCGAAAGACAAGGGGTACACGCAGGTGGAACATGGCTTTCTCGAGCAATCCAACAGTTCTTCTTTATCAGAAATGACAAACCTGATCCGTTCCCTCCGCCACTTTGAGGCTAACCAGCAGGTCATTCGGGCTCACGACCAGCGGCTTGGACAGACAATACAGGCATTGGCAAATACTCAGTAATTATAAGGTAAGAAAATGATTAGAGCACTATACACATCAGCATCCGGGATGAACTCCCAGCAAATGAACCTGGATGTGATTGCAAACAACTTGGCCAACGTCAACACGTCGGGTTTCAAGAAGAGTAAAATCGAGTTCCAGGATTTGTTGTACGACATGAAAAAAATCCAAGGAGCAGAAGCCGGAGACGGCCAGTTGACGCCCGGGGGAATTCAGGTTGGCCACGGATCACGCCCGGTTTCAACAAGCAAAGTTTTCACCACTGGCGACTTGGTGCAAACCGATGAGAGGTTAGACATCGCAATTGCGGGGGCCGGTTTTTTTGAGGTTCAAATGCCGGGGGGATTTCAAGGCTATACCCGGGATGGGAGTTTCAAGGTGAGTGCCGACGGAGCGGTTGTGACTAATGAAGGATACCAAGTGGTCAATGCGATCCCCAATATAGGGGCTGAAGTTTCAAATATCGCAATATCAAAGACCGGCGAGTACACACTTTTTGATCAGCAGGGGCAAAATATTGGAGCAGGTCAAATCCAAACCACACGATTTATCAATCCGTCAGGATTGCAAAATATCGGCGGTAATATTTATCAGGAAACTCCGGCGTCGGGTGTGCCGGAACAAGGCAATCCGGGTCAGAACGGCTTTGGGGAACTGGCCCAGGGTTATCTTGAGATGTCCAATGTAAAGGTAGTCGAGGAGATGGTGAACTTGATCAAGGCCCAGCGGGCCTACGAGGTGAACTCTAAGGCCATTCAAGCCGCTGATGAGATGATGCAGCGCAGCAACCAAATCAAGCGATAACAACTCAGATTGAATAATCCAGCGTGATAACGCCATTACAACACCTAATAAATATTAAGAGGCTATTGTCAGCTATCTTCGCTGTATTGTTTGCGCTTGGCCAAGCGGAGGCAGCGTTCACCCTAAACACATCATGTGAAGTGAGTGGCGACGGAGTCTATCTTTCAGACTTGGTTGAGTCAAAAACAGGGGAAGCCGTTCCGGCTATATTAATCGATGTATCCCCGAGTTGGGGTGCTGTTCGTAAGTATTCGGCGGATGAACTCATCAAGCTAATTAGCGAGAAAGCCCAAGGGGTGGAGGTAAAAGCCAATAAGCCGGATCAACAAATAACAATAAGCCGCAAAAGCAGACCATTGGAATCCAATCAAATCGTCGAATTACTTAAATCCGAGTTAGTCAAATCGCCACTGTTTGATAGAGGGGAGCTCGAAATGGAGTTAATCCGCCCTTGGAAGCCTATGTTGGTACCGGACGGTTCATTCGAAATGAGAATGCTCACAAAAATCAATTACCGTACTCCTCAGACTTCGTTGAGATTTCAGTTGATGGACGGAGGTGTGCCGTTCGGTGTGTTTTCCGTTGTGGTGAAAATTTCACTTTGGGAAGATGCATGGGTGGCGACCAGGCAAATCACCAGAGGCACACTGTTACCCGTGGCTAAGTTAAAAAAACAGCGCCATAACATGATAAAGGTTCGGCAAGACTTGTGGGGAGGCAATCCATCTGATGGGCGGTTTTGGTTCCGGGAGAATATTTCACCGGGCAGGTTGATTTATGACAAGGCTGTAGTTATGAAGCCGGTAGTGAGGCGGGGCAGCTTGGCCAAGGCGATTATAACCACCGGACCTTTACTGGTGAGCACCAACGTCAAGGTAATGGAAGATGGCGCCCCGGGGGAGGTTGTCCGCGTTGAAAACATTAGAACACGAAAAGAAATAATTGGAGAAGTTATCGATGGAAAAACAATCAAAATCACGACTTTTTAGATTCTGCCTGACGGGACTTTCCGTTTGTTTTCTAGCGCTTGGCCAAGCGCAGGCCGACTCACTGTGGTCCAAGGAAACTGCGGTCTCGCTTTACACTGACCATAAGGCCAAGCGGGTCGGTGATATTATCACAGTTATTGTGCTTGAGAGTAATTCTGCCTCCAGAAACTCGAGCGCGAAAACAGAAAAAAAATCTGACATTAACGCTTCAATCTCAGATTTCATCAACCCCAACCTGGCAGGCAAGGTTCTTGGCAAGGTTCAATCGCCCAAGCTTGGCACCACCTCGCAAAGTAAGTTTGAAGGCAAAGGTGCGGTCAATAATTCAGGGAGTTTCAACTCAAGGTTTGCTGTTAGGGTAGTAGACGTGCTGCCAAACAACAACTTGATTATAGAGGGGGTTCGTCGCACCACTTTCTCCGGGGAAAGCCAGACGATTGTTCTAAAAGGTACAGTGCGGCCGCGAGATGTAACACCGCTGAATACAGTATATAGCTACCATTTAGCGGATGTATCAATTGGCCTCAAAGACGATGGGGCTGTCAGCGATTCCCTGAAAAAGGGCTGGTTCAGTAAGCTTTGGGGTAAGATTGCTCCATTTTGATTTATGTATACTTTCTTGTCATCATTGGTTTGGAAATTCCGAGGCGTCCCTAAGGTGTTGTGGATGTCGCGGAACAGCGTCCGGAATGGGTCTCTTGATTTAGGCGCGAGGGACTCCTTTTTATTCGGTTCATTGTCGTTTTTGAACCGGGTGCCGGTGGTGGCAAGTACTTTTATGTGGGTAGTTCCGAAGTTGTGTTTGCCCGCGGCCTACTTCTTGGTTCAAGTCGCACATGCCCAGCCTGTGTCGCCGACACCCCAAGCGCCATCAATTGGTAGAGTTGCTGCCTCCCAAATGAACCTGAATGTGCAGATTCGCGATATGTGCTTCGTTCTCGGGGCACGGGACAATCAACTCGTGGGTTACGGGATTGTTTCCGGCTTGGCCGGTGATGGCGACAAGGATCCGGATTTCACACTGCAGGCGGTTGCTAACATGCTGGAGCGTTTTGGCCTTACACTTCCACCTTCGGCGCTGACCTCTAAGAATATAGCAGCTGTGATTCTTACTGCGGATATACCCCCTTTTGTGAGATCTGGATCAAGGATTGATGTACATGTTTCAGCAATGGGGGATGCCCGGTCACTAAGCGGCGCAATTTTAGCAAGGACACCGCTCTTGGGGCCTAACGGAGAGATTTACGCTGTTGCCCAAGGGCCAGTTGCTGTCGGAGGGTTTATCGGGGGAATCCCGGGGCCGGGCGGTGCCAGTGTGCAGAAAAACCACCCAACTAGTGGTCAGATTATTCGGGGAGCTCTTGTTGAGAAAGAAATTCCAGTTTCATTTGTCCGCGAGGATAGAATCCAGTTAATCATGCGCCAGCCCGATTTTGTAAACGCACAGTCGGTAGCCCAGACCGTCAATCGGGAAGTTAGAATGTTGCCGTTAATTCACAAGATTACTGAGCCAGCATTGGCGTTAAATGCCTCAACCATTCAAGTTAAAATACCTGATGATTATGCGGAGAATCCGGTTCGGTATCTGGCCATTATTGAGCAACTAACGGTGTCCATAAACACCCCTGCACGAGTTGTCTTGAATGAGCGGACAGGGACGATTGTTGCGACATCGCGTGTTGCCGTCTCCAGTTGTGCCGTGGCTCACGGCAACATCATTGTCAACATTGCTCAAGGTTATGACATCAATCAACCTCAGGTTCCATTGGCGGGGGGTGCTCCCATAATTGCGCCTTCAGCGGACATTGTGATCAATGAAGGCGAAGGAATGCTGACTCCATTTCGAGGGATGCCGACTGTGCAGGATGTGGCAAGTTCATTGAATGCCCTTGGTGTGACCCCGAGGGATATGATGGCCATATTTCAAGCCATGAAACAAGCCGGAGCCCTTCAAGCTGAGCTCATTTTAAGATAGGGTAATACCATTGATACAGCCATCAATATCTGCAGCAATTGGGATTGGCCAAGCCGACAAAATCGACTTGGCCCGCCTTGCGTCTAATGAAAAGCTTTCAAAACAAGAAAAACTCATCGCTGCTACCCGGCAATTTGAGGTGATGCTTGCGAGACAAATTTTAAATGACGCCTATAAGCCGCTACTTCATGACGGGGTTGAGAAGAATGGTGTGTCCTCGGGGATTTACCGTGACATGATTGTCACGCAATTGGGTGATGCGATAGGTAAGAGCGGGGCATTTGGGATCGCCTCAGCCCTGCACGGGCAATTGGCATTGGAGCAATCTCCCAAAACTACAGACATGGAGAAGTGATGAAGGAGCACTTGGACAAACTGGTTCGAAATCTTCGCGAGGAGCTTATTCAGTATGGTGAGTTGCTTTCCTTGCTTGAGCAGCAGCAGGAAATGATCGTCAACCGCTCAGCAGACGGGTTGATCCAAAACCTCACATCAATTCATGCACAAATGGCTGAGATTGCAAAGGCCAGAGGTTGCCGGGAGCAGTGCCGTAGTGAGTTGGCGGTTTCGCTTGATTTGGATGCCGAATTGCCGATCAAGAAAATGTATTCTTCCTTCCCTGTAGAGTATCAATCATTGATGCAGACTTTAGTGGACGAAGTTAATGAACTTTTGATAAAGGCAAACCAGCGCCTGCGTCAGAACCACCTGTTACTCAGCAGATCGCTTGAGTTCATGCAGAAGCTAATTCAGAGCCTGTTTCCAACTCAGGCCGGGCAAACATACGACCAGAGTGGCCTTATCGGTTCAGCCTATGTTCCTCAAAGAACAACGTACGAAACCTTGATTTAACCGATCCACTGTTACTTGACGCTATATGCCAGGACTGACCGGAACCATCAATATGGCTCGCAATTCGCTGCAGGCGAATCAGCGAGCCATTGAGCTTACCGGCCATAACCTTGCCAACGTCAGCAACCCTTCTTATTCAAGGCAGCGTTTGAATATGGAAACCGCTCACGGAATCCCGGTTGAATACGGGATTCAGGGAGCGGGGGTTCAGGTCACCGGTATCGACCAGTATCGGGATATTCTACTGGACAGGCAAGTTGCCAATGAAGGGAGTGTCCTTGCCTACCTTGAGGAAAAACAAAAAATCCTTCAGTTTGCACAGTCCATGATCGGGCAGGATCTGGACAGGACATCTTCCAGTCCAGAGGGAAAGGCAGCCTCGAAGGGGGTTAGCGGGCAAATGGGTCTGGGGGATAATCTAAGTGAATTCTTTAATGCACTGCAGGCGTTGAGTTCAAATCCAAGCTCTCAAGCTCACAGGCAGGTGGTTGTGTTCAAGGCTCAGAATTTGTCAGAAAAATTCAACAGGGTCGACTTTAGGCTGGGCGAGCTTTTGCATGACTTGAACAGCGAAGCGGTGACAATGGTGGACGATGTAAACAACGCCCTCACCTTTTTAGAGCAGGTCGGGCATCTGATCAGTTCGAATAAAGTGCTGAGCAATGCGAATGATTACACGGACAAATTTCATAAGCGGTTGGAGGATTTAAGTAAATTTATTGATGTTCAGTTTGAGTTTAAGCCAGTTGCCAGCGCCGACCCAGCCACCGGCAAGTCGATGGAAAAGTTGTACCTTAAAATTGGGGGCGTTGAGGTAATCGAGGCCGGCGATGTTGTGAGCAAGCTGGCATTGGTGATCAAGGACGACAAGGGTAACAAGGTAACACGGAAAGACAATTATCTGGAAAGAGGAGATACCGTTTATGTTGAAACCGTTAAATCTGCAGAACAGTTTCAGCTTATATCGGGTAAAATCAAAGCGGTCATAGACTCCCGTGATGAGTCTGTGCGAGGATTTAAGACGTCAATGAACTTAATCTCTGAGAAGATTAAAGAGCGCATAAACTTGGAGCACGCCAAGGGCACCTCACTGCCTGTCCTTCAGTTGTCATCGGAATATGCTGGAACAGGATCATTGTCGATAGAAAAGCTGTCAAATGACCTGAAGACTGGGGATCGGTTGCTTTTCGGTAATGGAGGTGTTTTTACAGTTTCAAATGATGCAGCAATTGGTGATCAGGAGTTGAATGGGACATTTACGGGTGTTTCCCCCTTGGCCAAGGGGGAAAGGGCAGCGCTTACCTCCATAGATTTTTTTGACACTGCTGGCGATGGGTTGAATGTAAATGAGAGAATATCAGGAAATCCTGCTCTATTGCATGCCGGCATGGGGGGGGATGCCGGAAATAATGAATTGGCTCTTAGCATGGCTCAAATAATTGACGAGAAACAAGAAGATCTCAATGGGCAAACATTTAACGAAGCTCTCAATCGGGGAGTGATCGGGTTTGGGCAAGAGTTGAGCAGTGTGGAAATACAAACTCTCGACCAAAGCACAGTATTGAAAATGCTGCAGGAGCACCGCACAACAATATCAGGGGTTTCGATAGACGAGGAGATGGCAAACTTGCTTGTATTTCAGCGTGCGTTTCAAGCGAATGCCAAGTTAATCTCACTCTTGGATGAGTTGCTTGCTATATCAATTAACGTTGTTAAATAATTAAATTATGAGGGTAACATCCAGTAGTTTTCCCACGACATTAAAGTCCCAGTTGGACTCTTTGGCCACGAAACAAGCCAGGCTTCAAACGCAGGCTGCTACAGGGCAGCGGTTCCGAACGCCTAGTGAGGATCCAAGGGCAGCCCGGAAGGTTATCGAGTTGCAACAGGAAGCCAAAAGGCTGTCTCAGTACAATGAAAATATTGATACATTTTCGGAAACATTAAACGGTATTTACAGTGCTATCCAGTCCCTGAAAAAAGTTTCTGACCGCGCCGGGGAAATTGCCGCAATGGTGGACGATATGAAGTCCAAGGATCAATTGGCCGCCTATAGGCAAGAGATAAACCAGTTGCTTGAGCAGTCTGTTCAAATTGCTAACACAAAAAACCAGTACGGATATCTTTTTAGTGGAACAAAGTCAGATACAGCCTCTTATGGTGTTATTCGTAATGAATCCGGCGATATCATGAGTGTGGGGTATAATGGGTCCACAACGACAGCGGCAGTTGAGATCGCGCCAGTGACAACTATTTCTGTGCACATTCCGGGCAGCAACAAGACCGGCAGCGGTACAGCCGGGTTGTTTGAAACCGTCAATGGGAGTGTTTTTGAAGACTTGATTGCATTGAGGGACGGACTGGCCGGCGGTACGCGGGAAGATGTTAAAAACATTCGGGAGAATATCGTTTCAAACCTGATGCTGGACGAATCGGCCATAATACACCATATTTCGAGAATTGGCTCGTTGGAAGCACGAATGGAAACCGCAAAAGCCATGGGAACTCGCCGGATTGACGCGACGCAGGAGTTTATTTCCAGAGAAGTGGATGCTGACTTAGCTCAGACTCTGGTGAAACTTAACGAGGTGCAAGCTTCATACTTGGCAGCTCTCAAATCAGGCGCAACGATTATGAACCAATCCCTGTTGGATTTTGTGTAACGTCGTTATGAAATATTATCTTGTTCATGATATTCTGTGGGCCGCAATGCGGAAATGCTTGGTTTTATCTTTACCGGTTGTCCTGTTCTCGGGAGGTGAGTGGATGCGTGGAGACGATTCGGTTGGCTCCGGGGGAAAGGTAGAGGTCAATGTTGATCAACAGTCACTGAATGAAACACTTGGTGCCCCTCTCATCAACTCTTTTGATTCCAGTATTTCGCATGAGAACACGAACTTCACCGAGGAGACGCTTTACAGCAGGCAGCAGAATGAAAAAGCCAAAAAGAGCGCGGCCCGCCTCGAGTCAACCGAGAATATTGATGAGGCAAAGAAGGTTATAAAGGAAGTGTTGGGCATGGATGCCAGTCTCGCCGTGAAAACAGATTTCAGGAAGGCGTCGCTGCTTCAACTTGCCACGCACAGTGAACAAAAAAAATCTTACGAGGAAGCTCAAAAATATTTGGCTGAATATCTTAAGAGATATTCAGATGATGTGTTGATACCGGTTGTTTTGCTTAGGCAGGGCGACTTGTTCAGAAAAATGGGCGCGTATGACCTCGAACGGCAAAAGTATTACGATGTCATTAAGGCTGCTCCAAAAGTAAGCTTGGATGGTAAGTTTGACCTCAACTATGTTAAGCAGGTTGCTTTCCTTGCGCGATCGCAGATTGCTGATTCCTTTTATGAGGAGGCCAGCAAGTTGCCCCAATATGAAGCTAGGGGTAAGTATGCCAACGCTGCGGAAATGTACAATCGACTGGCTGCAGATGATGAAGCTAACAAAAGGGTGATCACGTTAAAATACATTCGTTCCCTTTATAAACAGGAAGAGTATTCCAGCGTTACAGACGCCGGGGCCGATTACCTCAAAAATTTTGAAGACGGCCCGTCAATCGACGGGGGTGAGGTGAGGTACCTTGTGCTGGATAGCAGCAGGCGCAACCCAAATGGCGGTGATGGTTATCTGGCGGGATATCGGGACTGGTTTGAATTGACTCTCGACCAGACAGAAGAAGGTACTGATCTGGAATGGAGATTAAAGGCTGCGAGAGATTTGGCGGGTAAGTTGTTTGATTCGAAGAAATACGATGAATCACTCGAGTTTTACAGAACACTCGTCGGATTACTGTCAGGTTCTGCGACGGATCCTGAGGAGTACCTGTTTTTAATGTTGGGGATAAAAAGGGTTTTAGCCAATGCGAAAGCCCAAGAAGCAAATAATCTTTCCGGGTTTGAAATATCAAACTCAATCAACCCAATGATAGTCGGCCTGGTGAACCGCGCTCATTCGGGGAATGTTCAAATATCTCAATTAGAAACATTTTTAAAAGGGGGCAGCGAAGACAGCATCAAGGGTGAAGGCGGTGGCCGGTTACCTGAATGGAGTAAGTTAAAGCCAGTTATCGAAGAGTCATTGTCGGTTTTGGTGGAGGAGTGCAATAAGGCGTACACTTCTGTACTTCCGATTTATTATCGCATGGCTTTATGTGCCGAGAACATTCCTGCGCGGTCAGCATTGGCGCATTATGAAAAAATACGAGTAGGTGTAATCGATATCGCGAAAGAGTCAATGGGGTTTGATGAAAATGAGATATACGCAAACCAAGAGGTGAAACTCCATGTTCTTAAAAAATCGAGCGAAGATGATGGCGTCAACGGAATCTTGGTTTGCATTTGGAACGGGATTCCATCCGCAGGAATGGAGTTAACGAGTGGTGACGGTAATAGTCGCATCAAAATCACCGACTACGTCGGATTAGCAAAGCTTCCGGATGGTGCAGACATCCACTCAAAGTCACTACCTTTAAAACTGGTAAGTGACATGGCCTCCTGGCGAATCAGCACCCTGAAATGGAGGGAGAACTTCAACAGGCAAGTAACAAATATTGGTGAGTAAGCCAATAATGGCCCGAATGGAAAGCTTGTTCAGATGCGTAGCAAAATGACTTTTACTCGGTTTGGTTTTCTTTTGTTTTTTTTGGCTTCCAGCCAACATGGAATATCCTCTCCTGAAGCGACACATGATCATGGTGAGAACGCCACTGGAACCACGGCGGACCACTCCATCGGTCCTGAGGATAGGGTTAGGATTCAAAACATTAAGGGCTTCCAGCACAAGTTGGAAAAATTAATTGAAAAGACCTATTCAGACAGCCAGTTTTTTTACTGCTGTGATTTGATGAGGTTATACGTTGGAAGGTTCCCTGTTAGCGATAAAAACGATCTCTACTTATCTAATCTCAGCAATGTTAAGAGAAAGTTATTGGCACGTGGACGTGATAGCTTGGCCAAGGCAAACTCTGCTGACCAGAGTTTGGTTCAGTTTTCTGTGCGCCGCATAAATTTAGGCCAGCAAGGCCCTTTCCGGAACCAAGCGTTGGAGGGTGAAGCTTTACGCTTGGCTGGAGGCGACGAGGCCTTGGCAAAGGGCTATCTGGCTGATTACGATATTACCGTTGGGAAATATCTTGAGGCAGCAGTTTCCTTGAGCGCTCATTGCCTGATTTTCCCCAACTCGAAAGACAATAACCAGATTTTAGGTAATGCGGCAAAGTCCGCCGAAATAGCCGGACTCCCTCTTCTTGAGATTGAGATGAGGTTAAGGCTTTTAAGGGGGAACGCTGGGCAAGTTGCTTTCTCTAGCACTGAAATCTTGTCAGAAAAAGCTCAAAGGCAGAGCCGGTATTTTATTGCCATAAATGTTTTGGATCGGTTTTTAAAGCAAGATTACAGTCATCCCAAGGCGGGTCCGGGATTTGTTTTAAGCGGAGACGTACACGAGTTAGCAGGATGCTATGAAGCGGCTGCAGCCAAATACAACCAAGCGCTGCTTTGGTGTGGAGACATGAAGCGGATCAACTATTCGGAAAACAACGATACGAACGGTTTCACCATAGAGATTGCCGCCATCCAAAGAAGAGCCAGTCTGTCGATTGGATACGCACTTTTGTCAGAAGCAAAGAGGAGGCATCTGCGTGAATCCACCGCTGTCTTTGCGGGCAAGTTGCATGACCAGGCTATTGCCAAATTTGAGGAATTAGTTAAATCAGTGGAACCCGGTTCCTTGGAGAGTCTAGATTTCCTGCTTGGCCTTGCTCGGGCAAGAGTCGAATCAGCGCGGTACAAGCAGTCGCATTCCTCAGTGCTTGGCCGAGATGAAATTCAAGACGCCTATGCGAGATGTATCCCCGTATGTGAAAATTATCTGCGGGTGATGGACCTAGGTTTCACGAGTGATGAAAATGACTTTTCCTCAATAATTGGCCATGACAGGCATGAGGTCGCTTTTGTCCTCATGGAGGCGTTGTTTGCCATTGGCAAGTCTGAGTTGGGGGAGGGGCTGTTCTTTAAGTATTTCATCAGCCCGACGGATAGAGGTAACTCGAAATGGCGGGCACTTGCTAAAACGAAAATTGCGGTGCGACTCGTCAGCGCCGGCGATTACTTGATGGCTTATCCCTTGTTGTCGGAGGTTGTTCAGGAAGCGAGGGAAGCAGGATTGAGGGATCTGGGCTTCGCGTCGGCGTTAATGAAGGGTATTTGCATTTCAAAACTCAATCCAACCGTCAACTCAGGTGCTGTATTCGGTGCCTCCAACATCGGTGAAGAGCAGGGAACCAATCAGGTTTCCGGCGCTCAACTGGTGAGGGATGCATATCTGAGTGCGCTAAGCATACTGAACGATCCTAGTGTTAAGAATTCGATCGATTATCCCGTTGAGTTCAGAGGGCTTTTTCAAAAAAATATCAGGGAAGAACTGGTGGCCGAGTTCAGGAATGAGTTGAAATATCTCGAAATAGGCTGGGATCCCCTCGATTTATCAGGGCGTAAAGCCCTTCTTGTTGAAGCGATCTCAAATGTAAATCCGGAAAAATCACCATTCAACCCCAACAGCCTTCTTGTTACAGCTTTCCTCAAGGCACAACGATAGCGGGTAAAGCTAAATACCCCGGAACCCGAAAGAAACACCACAATATGCATAACTCACTGCTAACTGAACTCAACGATCATTTGTCCGTTTGCGAGGAGGCCTACAAACTGGTTCAGGAGGAGAACACGATTCTTCACACACCAACGCCCCGGGACGCCTACGCTCACGCCGGCCGGAGAAAGGAGTTGCTGGAGCGGGTCACGGGCTCAATGGTTCGGGTCAAGGCTCACAAGGCGCTTTGGGAGAAACTTACGCCCAATGAGCGCGCCAAAAGCATGGATATTTCAAATCTGATCAAGCAAAACATGGATTTAATCATGAAGACCGTGATGCTCGACAGAGAGAACGAAAAATTGATGCTTCAGCATGGCATGGCTCCTCCGGATAGGTTACCTTCTTCGCGACAGAATAATCCGTCGGCTGTCGGCGGCTTGTACCAACGCCACTCAGTTTGAAGGAACACGATTGAACTAGATGCCACTTGAGAAGGTCATACTGGCCGAGGGCGACGAAAATTTGCGTCGAACAGTGGCTGAGTTTATTCGCAACAAGCGAATCGACGTGGCTGAGGCGGGAACCATTCAGGACGTCTACAATTACCTTGGCAAGGATGAGTTCGACCTGGTTTTTATCGACGCCAAGTTGCCGGAATGCAAGCTACTCGATTTCTTCGGCGACCTCAACCAGCGTTCCGAAAAGCCTCTGGTCATTCCATTAGTCAACGGCGAACCCGACACCTTCGTGCTGGAATGCTTTAAAGCTGGGGCTTTTGACTATCTGGCCAAGCCCTTTTCGCGAGAGCAAATTGAAATTGCCCTGCACAAGGCGGGTAATTTCAACCACATCGCCAAGGCCAACGCCGCCATGGCGGATGGCGCTGTGGACGATGCCGACCGTGAAATCCTCGGCGAGAGTAGCTTGATCGAGGAAACACGTACGCTGATCAAGCGAGTTGCCCAGACTCAGGTCACCGTACTCATCCAAGGCGAAAGCGGAACTGGCAAGGAACTCGTGGCCCGCGCCCTTCACTCCCAGAGCCCCAGGGCGCAAAAGCCTTTCATCAAAATCAACTGCGCGGCTCTGCCGGAGACACTGATCGAAAGCGAATTTTTTGGCCATGAAAAGGGTGCTTTTACGGGTGCGGTGACCAAGCGGCAAGGGAGGTTTGAACTTGCCCATGAAGGATCAATTCTGCTGGACGAAATCAGTGAGATTTCGCTGGCAATGCAAGCCAAGCTGTTACGCGTTTTGCAAGAACAAGAGTTCGAGCGGGTCGGTGGCAGCAAGACCGTAAAGGTCAACGTCCGGGTCATCGCCACCACAAACCGCAACCTTGAGGAGAGTGTGGAAAAGGGCGAGTTTCGACAGGACCTTTACTTCCGGTTAAACGTTGTCCCGATTTACGTCCCGCCGTTGCGCGAGCGCACCGGAGACGTCCTTTTTCTTGCGGAAAAATTCCGGAAACTCTTCGTCCGCAAACATGGTGTCGAGGCCAGCGAGTTTAGTGAAGATAGTTGCAACTGCCTCAAGCATCACGATTTCCCCGGCAACGTTCGCGAGCTACAGAACGTCGTGGAGCGCGCGGTCATACTGTGCAACCCAGACGGTGTGATTGCTCCGGAACAACTTAATTTGACCAGCAAGTCGCCTAGTCCGTCAGTCAAGCCCGGTGGCAAGCCGCTTGATTCAACGAAGGCCGAATGCTTCCTGAAACTCGAGGATGCGGAGAAGGAACACATCATCCGGGCGCTTGCTGAGGCGGGACAGCACCGCGCCAAGGCGGCCAAGCTCTTGGGCGTCAACATCCGAACACTCCGCAACAAGATCGCCGTCTACAAAAAAGACGCCAAAACCGACGAGGACTTGGCCAAGTTCGGATTGGATCCTGAATAAAGCGTGCTCGGCCAAGCTGCTCATGGGCCGGTGCCGGGCGGATTCATTTCAGTGGCGATCAATCTGCGCACTTCCAGCATCGGGAGTCCCTGCGTTGAGCTGATACCGGCCGCGACCCCAGCCACGTAGGCCGTGGAAAAGGAAGTGCCTGTGCCGTAAAAAGTCTGATTGTTAAACACCGTCACTCCGGCGCCAGGCGCTGCAGCCTCGACGAAGTTTCCGGAGTTGGCGTAATTGGCCACGCTGCGGCCGCTCCGATTCAGGGCTGTCACGCCGATGACTTCCGCCTGTGCTGCTGGATAAACTGGCTGGCCGGTTGGTTCGTTGCCGGCTGCAGCGAGAAACAAAATTCCACTGCTGGCGCCGGCTTGAATGACGGCCCTCATGAGGTCGTTTTGCTCATCCGAACCAAGGCTGAGGCTGATGATATCCGCGCCGGCCTCTATCGCCGCCTGAACGCCAAGGGCCACTTCAAATGTCGAGGTGTTTTCGGATTGGCCGTAAACATCGATTGGCAGGATTTTTACCGAGGTTTCCTGCTGATCATCAAGGGATGCGGAGAGGCCGCGAAGAATCGTCTCGGCCATCGATGTCCCGTGGTTGACTTGATCCGTACTGTCCGCCGCCGGGCCAGCCATTGAAATTTCCGGTAACAAAAAATCGCTGACTTGCGAACCGTTCCGCTGAACGCTTGAGTCGACGAGACCGATCACGATGCCATCCCCGTCTACGGATGAAGGGCGGAGATTCAGCGGCGGCGCCGCAATACCAACCGGGGAAAGTACGTCAGGTCGGGCGATGCCGTAATTGCTGTCGACGGAGGCGACGCCTTTATTCTTCTCGAGCAGTGCCTGGGCTTTCTCTGCTTGTTGCTCGTTTTCAAAACGGAGCCGGTAAATATCGAGCCCGTCGATCTTGCCAACAACTTTCGCGCCGAGTTCGGCGGCGAGATCCTCGATGTCGATGCCCGAGTCCGGCTCGAGTGTGACTACGAGCTCGTTGGGGATTTTACCCGGCTTGATCTTGACCTTATTGCGCTTGGCCAAGCGCGTGGTTGGAATGATTCGAACGACGGCTTTCTCGGATGAAGTCTTGTAGACAATTAGCTTGGACAGGACCTTGGGCGACGGGATGATCGCAAAGTTGACATCGCTTAATAGGCGGCGAAGCGCCTGTGCGTGGGTCAGGTTTTTGAATCGTGTCGTGACATGGAGCCCCAATTCTGGCTCGACAAAAACTTGCCAGCGACTCTGCTCGCTGAGTGACAGGAGCACTTTTTCCAGGGGGCATTTCTCGAGTTGAGCCGATGCCATGCCGTCAGCATTCCAGTTTAGCCCAATAGCCGATGGGGCTGGATTGGGCTCGTTCGCGGCAGATACAATCACAGCAGCGAGAAAACCCAAGGTTAGCATGGCTATTTTCATCCGGCCAGGAAAGTACGGAAAACCCCGCCGACACACAATGTTTTGCTGGTTGGCATTGGCTGTGCTTGACACATTGGTTTGGCGGTTTGAAATTCCAGTTATGCCGAGCCTGTTCGAAATTGATAGTGATTTAACGTACGAGGTGGTTGATAAAATCGCTGACGGACGAATGGGTGCGGTATTCCGCGCCTACCAGATGGGCTCCGAGGGGTTTGCGAAGGAGGTGGCGATTAAGGTTCTGCACGAGCGGTTCGCGATGCAGCGCCAGTTCATCGAGAACTTCATCGGCGAGGGGAAACTTGTTGCCGATCTGATCCACCCGCAAATCGTGCAGATTTATAATTTCGGCGATGAGGGCAAGTCGCTCTATCGCCGGATGGGCGCGCAGAGTAATATCAAGTTACAGGGGGATCAGCGAGCCTACTACATGGTGATGGAATTCATTCGTGGGGTGAACCTCGCTGAATTTATCCGCGAGGTGAGCGCTCAAGGCAAGGAAATACCCGGGCCGTTGGCCGTGTTTATCGCGAGTCGCATTGCGCGCGGCTTGGCCTACGCGCACGGCAAGAAAAACACCGACGGCGAGCCGCTTGGCATCGTGCATCGCGATGTTAGCCCGCGTAGCGTCATGATGAGTTTCGAGGGCGATGTGAAGCTGACCGACTTTGGTGTGGCCAAGGCGGCCGGGTTAATCGAGCAAAACGAGGGCGAGCAACTTTCCGGCACACCGGAATACATGAGTCCGGAGCAGGCAAACTTCGAGGTAACCGACCAGCGGTCGGATATTTTCTCCAACGGAGTGATTCTCGCCGAGTTGCTGCTTGGCAAAAACATGTTCGCCGGGTCAGACGCGGCGGAATCGCGCCAGAAGATCACCGACATGCCGATACCGCAGTTCCGCAATGAGAACGATTACATCGATCTTCGGCTGGACGCGATTTTGCAGAAGGCTCTGACTCACGATCTTGAAATCCGCTACGACTCCGCCGAGCGGTTGATGAAAGATCTTGAGTACCACATGTACCACAAGGGTTACGGACCAACCAACGAGACCTTGGCCAAGTACATGAAGGAACTTCTGCCCGACAAGGTTCCGGCCTGACCCCGGTCAAGCGCATTACGGCTTCGGGATGTCGTTCAGTGTGTAGTGAAACGTGTCGTGCCAGAGGGCTTTGCCGGCTTCGCTTATCACGTCAAAACACCTTACCTGCGTGACGTGTCCTTCCTTCCATCCGCTCAACGTCAGGCGCAACTCGAGTCGGTTCGTCGACAGCGCTGCGTTGGTCACCTCGATTGGTGTCTGGCTGCCTTTTTGGCCGGCATGGTTGAATCGTGGTGAGCCATATCCGGGGTGATACGTGTACCGAAACTGCGACACGTCGAAGTTGCCCGGGTCGGAGGCGCTTGGCTTGACTGGTTCGGTGAACGTCAGCAGAAAACCACTCGCCTCGGCCTCGGTTTTACGGATGGAGAACGGTGTGTTGCCAGTAAAGGTCACGCGTTCGAGTGAGGCTGGGTCGGGCGCGATGCTGGCCCAAGTGCGCTGCAAACCGCCCACGTAAAGGTTGCCATCCGGGCCGAAGTTCAGCCGATTCACCCCGGAGCGAAATCCGGTGAGAAACGGGAACACAGCACCCTGGTATTCGCCGTTTACTTTTTCGAGAAAGACGCGAGTGACGAGTGCGTTCTGAAAATCGCCCACGAGCAACTGACTCTTGAACGGCCCAAATCGGTCGTCCTGAATTTCGGCCATGCCGGAGATTGAACGAGCCAGCGTGTAGGGAAACCAAACTGCCGGCGGGGTGAATGTCTCCCTGCCGTTGTATAGTTCTTTTTGGTCAGGAGCGGACGAAGGATGACCAAAATATTTCCCGGAACGCAGGTGGTTTAGCTCGCACGCCGCCGTCCATTGACCCTGGTTGTCTGTCACGAATACATCGTGTTCCGGACCGAACACCCCGATGCCGTTCGGTTCGCGGAAACCTGAGGCGATGCCTTCCATCGTGCCATTGCTGCCTTGCCGGATTGCCCACCCCATGAACGTCATGTCCCAACGACCACTGTGACCAGCGTTTGCCAAGACGAACCGCCCGTCACGATCCAAGACAGGGCCGTAAGAGAAGGCGTTGTAATGCCCTGAGTAACCCCATTCCGCGCTGACACGAGTGAACTCTGTCAGGTCGTTTTTTTCACCGAACGCAATCTCAGTTAATTCCGGTTTTTGCGAGACGTAAAGCCTACCATTCCTCACGAGCAATCCCATCGGTTCGTTCAAGCCCTTGGCCAAGCGGTTGAACGTGACTGGCCCGCCCTTGTCGAGCAGGCCGTCGAGCAGATACACCTCGCCGGGCCAAGTGCAAACAGCCAGCCGCCCATCGCCGATCCAGTCCATGCCCGTGATCAGTAAATCCAGTTCGGGGGGCAGGGGGAGATACTCGGTTTTGTAGTGAGCGCTTCCCGGTCCCGCGCGCGGTTTGAATTCGGATTGACCCACTTCACCGAGCTTGGCCAAGGGGGAAGCGGCACTTCTTGGAGACGCAGTCAAGTCTCCATCGTGATGGGTCGTAATGATGACTGTAACTTCGCCGTCGTGCGGGGGGATAAGTACCCAATGCTGCTCGGCAATGGTGTCGATGACCCGGACCGATACGCCGGAACCGTGGACGGTCACGTTAAGTTTCGCGTCGCCGTCTACAAAACTGTTCGCGAGAAAGAAAAGTGGTCTCCTGCATTGGCTGAGCGTCAACGTGCGCCTCACCCCCCCGGAGCTGATCGTTGGCTGCAACTGCACGGTGACGCTCTCGCCGCTCGGCAGCTTCAGCGCGTAACGGAGTGTTACGGATTTCCCGTCCGTTGATGTGCCGATGAATTTCCCTGTTGGCTGATCGTTATCAAGGGCGAATTTTCCGCTTGGCTCATTTGTTCGCCACGGGAGCGTCGGCGGGTTGCCCCAGAGTATTTCGCCGTTTGGCTGGGCAATAAAAGGGCGCTTGGCGTTGACGTGCTGCGGGCCGTACAGGTCCAGCTTTCCTCGCCATACGGTGTGTACCCGGAGGTTCTCAGTGTCGAATGCAAAACGAATGTCGCTAAGTGGCATGATGATGCTTCGCGTGGCCTTGGACATCGGCGCATGGCGAAAAAGCTGCCCGGGCGGGTCGTGGGCCGGCTTGACCGTGTCCGTTTGGCCAAGCGCGGCCAAGGGTAGGGCGCAGATGGCAACGGCTAAAGGGATGGAGAGTCTTGGTAACATCCAGGGCGTTTGGCCGTCGGCAATCTGCTGGAAATCGGCGGGATAATCAATTCAAACTACAAGCTTGGCCAAGTTTTGGCTGGTCGGCGGCGGGTTGTTCTCTTAAATTGTCTTTCCAAAATTCGGATGTACAAAATGAAAAAACTCACTTGGTTGAATCGTG
>ENA-OREN01000608-OREN01000608.1-marine-metagenome-genome-assembly--contig:-NODE-608-length-49374-cov-6.325699_pt1 | contig 49374 bp, 44 predicted proteins | sample MGYA00248624_ERZ508555 | MGnify/ENA primary metagenome ERZ508555 (study PRJEB26222, sample SAMN06267773) | marine metagenome | isolation source: Saanich Inlet, British Columbia, Canada | place... | reverse complement strand
CCCTATCTACCAGATTTGCTGAGTGGAAAAGTCTGCCTGCTGAAAGCGTAACTGCATGGGGTTATTGAGAAGTTACATCAGATCATGCCCCACACTATATTTCTCACTATTCCAAACAAATCGTTCCATAACCATCCACTAATTTATTAAATTATCGACTTCAACTTTACCATAAATATCACTTAAAAAGTGATTCTGAAATTATTCTTAACTTTGCTCCATCGCACAATTTCACACCTTTAAGAGCCCCCTGAATAAGTCATAAACAATTACCTCACTCCCATAGCACCCAACATCTTCGTTGCCCAACCTCGTTCCTCGATTGAAAACCTTTCTGATAGCCTACTACAAGGTGGTTTGTGCTTGCGCAAGAGAGGACGACCCAGCACTTCTAGAGAGACATCCTGTGGTACGCCTTGGTCCCGGGCGCTATAAGCACAATTCATTTTGTCCAGATTTATCCAGAGGTTCCTTAATTCATCTCTTTCGTATGGATTACTGGTCAATCAAGAATCTGTTTACGCTATAATTACCTACCTTACATTGGTCACACTTTATATCATGCAAGTCAGTGAGCTCATCGTCAACTATCTGGAACGGTTAGGCATCAGGCAGATTTTTGGAATCCCTGGCGCACATATTCTGCCTGTTTATGACCACCTTTATGACGCCTCAGTCCACTCAATTCTGACCAAACATGAGCAAGGAGCTGTGTTTATGGCCTGTGGCCAAGCACGTAGCTCAGGCCAGGTATCTGCCTGCATTACAACGGCTGGTCCCGGTGCCACCAATCTGGTTACCGGTATCGCAAATGCTTATAGCGATAACCTTCCTGTGCTGGCAATTACCGGTGAGAGTCCAACCCATATTTTTGGCAAAGGAGGCCTTCAGGAAAGCTCTGGTGAAGGTGGCAGCATTGATCAAAGCGCCCTATTCTCTTCTATTAGCCGCTATCACAAGCTGATTGAACGCACCGATTACCTACATCACGTATTGGCCCATACGACACAGATTCTGCTTTCAGAACGACCTGGCCCAGTTGTATTAAGCCTCCCCTATAATCTCCAAAAAGAGGAGGTCGATGACTCAATTCTGGAGCAGATTCGCTTCGAACCGAGAAGACCAGCCACAACCACCCCCTCCTCTGTAATCGATCAAATCGCATCACTGATTCACCAATCCCGCAAAACCGTGATGGTTGTGGGCTATGGGGCAATCCACTCCAAAGCAGAGAAGGAGATTGAGCAGCTCTGTAAGCAACATCACCTCTTGGTTGCCACCACCCTCAAAGGGAAAGGGGTGATTGATGAAAAATCCCCCTATTTTATCGGCCCACTGGGGGTCACCTCTGATGGAGCGGCCTACCAGACCATTACTCAAGAGGCTGATCTGTTACTAATCCTCGGCGCCAGCTTTAATGAAAGAACCAGTTATCTCTGGAAACCAGAGCTGATACAGGATAAAAAGATCATTCAGATTGATCACAATCCGAGCCAACTAGAGAAAGTCTTCAGCGCCACACTCTCTGTTGAAGCCGATATTCTAGACACGTTAAAGGCTCTACTCGAAAAACTGGCACAACAGCCTACAAGCAATACAGCTAAAGCCCAACCCCGTTCTGCTGAAAACGGCTATCAAATCAGTGAGAGGGTCAAGGATAAAAGCAGAGATGAGACATCAATTTCGCACTCCACGCCAACACTGGTTAGAACATTCTTCTCTCTTCTCAACAACCACTTTGATGAGGAGATTTCGGTCTTCGATGACAACATTATTTATGGTCAAAATTTTTTACAAGCCTCTCCCTTGTGTCACTACTATCCCAACAGTGGCATCTCATCTTTAGGCTACGCAATACCCGCCGCATTAGGTGCAGCCCTCACTCACCAACATCCTGTGTTTGCGATTCTGGGGGATGGTGGCTTCCAGATGTGCGGACTCGAGCTGATGACTGCAGTCAACTACAACATTCCTATCAATGTTGTACTACTCAATAATGGATCAATGGGACTCATCCGTAAAAATCAATTCCAGCAATATGGCGGACGCTACATCGACTGTGACTTTATTAACCCCGACTTCTCACTATTGGCCCAATCATTTGGCATCAGCCATATCCGGATTGAATCTGACGAAGCGTTCGATCATCTGTTCAACCACTGTGATCTGCACAAGGGGATTAATCTGATCGAGATCCCTATCGATAAGAATGCATTTCCAGACTACCAGTCCGGAAGATAGATGGTCACCATCCCGTCTACAACTGTACTCTTAAAGTTTTTACAGCAGAATACTCCTGACTCAGAAGACCTCCAACAACGGCTGAATAGTGCACTCAAAAAACCGTTATTACCTGAACGCTGTAGTCAGGTTATTCGACTCTATGAGAAGATCCTATCTGAAATTGAGACATGGCTTCATCAGGACCTTCTCAAACCGGACCGACTCAACCTGTACCAAGAGGTTCACCAAGAGCTTGAGGGGTGGCAGCAAACGATGCCACAAGACCATCGTCACCACTTCACCATTGTCATTCCGGTTGCTGATCGCCCTCAACAGTTACAGAATTGCCTCAACAGTCTACTCACACTCTGTAGCTACTACCCATACAGCAGAGCAAGCGATGGTCGCTATCAAAAAATTTCACTGTTAATCGTAGATGACAGTAATTCAACAGAGTCGAAACAGGCCATCGAGACCCTCTGTGGAAAAATAGAGCAACAAGGCATTCAGACCCTCTATTTCGGTCAGAAGCAGCAACAAGCCACTGTTGACAAGATTCCTGCGGCACAAAGATCTGCTTTACAGCAGACGATCGGCAGCAGCCCGGTTGGCGGCCATAAAGGAGCCTCCATCACTCGCAACATCGCTCTCCTTAAACTCATGGAGTTACAGCAGATAACACGCCACAAGTCTCTGTTCTGGTTTATTGATAGCGACCAGGAGTTCCAGGTCTCCACCATCCAGAAGGGCCAGGAGAGAACACTCTACTGCATCCACTACCTCTATCAACTGGATCAAATCTTTCACAGCCCTAAACAGCCTGTCATGGTTACCGGAAAGCTGGTTGGTGACCCACCGGTCTCTCCAACCGTTATGGCAAACAATCTGTTACAGGATATCCGCCACTTTCTCTCTACCCTCACCAACCTCCCTCCCGATCAACCCTGCCAATTCCATACTCACCAACAACGTAGAGAGGGGGAAGCGGCATACCACGACATGACCGACCTGTTTGGGTATCCGCCACCGGACCACCCCTACCAATACAACTGCAACCTAGAGGGGAAACATAACCATCACCACTGCCTACAGCGGTTTGCTCAACGTATTAACCACTTCTTTTACGGCGAGCACCCCACCCGCTACTCTTATTACAAACCCAGCATCGCAAGCGACGATCTTAAACCGGCACGTACCGTATACACCGCAAACTATGTCGTTACAGCCGAAGGGCTCGGTGCCTTTATCCCTTTTGCCGCACTCAAGCTGAGAATGGCCGGTCCCGCCTTAGGGCGTTTTCTACAGCAGCAGCTGGGGGATCGATTTCTCTCTACCAACCTGCCAATGTTGCACAAGCGCACACTGGACCATATTGGAGAGGCCGAGCATCGAGCAGGGGTGGTAGGCGGCTCAAAAACAGCACACCCAGACAGTGTGGATTTGAGCGGGGAATTTGAGCGCCAATTTTATGGGGATGTACTGCTATTCTCGCTGCGAGTATTGCAGGAGTCTGGTTTTCCACAACAGACACCTCCCATGCAAAACCTTCTTGAAACACTACAGCAGACTGAACACAAACTGAGACAACGCTATCTTCAATCCCGATCAGATATTGAAACTCAGCTCAAACAGCTCTCCGATGAAGCTCTGAAGCAGACAACGTGGTGGCAACAGAACAGTGACGATAGTGTGCGTATGGTTGAGCAATTCATCAACACTGTGCGAGATAATTTCCTTGAGGGTACACCTGCCTGGAACCAGATTGAATCCTCTACACACCGTCAACACCGTCTTCAGCAAATCGCTGAGGCTCTAAGCCATTACAGGGATGAACAATTTCTCTGGGACCAGCTTATAGAAAACATCTCATGAGATTACCTCGCCTACTACGCTACCCACTATTACGACTACTGTTTCGTGAACGCTTTAAACTCTTGAATGAGCTGCTTCAGAACCAGCAGTTGAGCCGCAAAACTCTGCATCAACAGCAGCACCAAAAATTGGTTGCACTACTAAAATATGCGGTTCAACGCGTTCCGTTCTACCATCAACAGTTGGGAACCATGGACTGGAGCAACTTTCCAGACTCCCTCCCCATTCTTCACAAATCAGACTTTATTCATCAACAAGATCAACTACTCGACCGGCAGGCCAACCGTTCCACCCTCAAAAAAGGCTATACCGGCGGCTCCACCGGAACCCCCCTCTCCTACTATTATAACAAGCATAAAATTGAGCTGATGCGTGCAGCCCATTATCGTAGTTTTATGCAGTGTGGCTGGCGGCCTGGTGACCCCATTTTACAGTTTTGGGGGGCCTCCCAAGACTTGAGTTCTCGTCCCACCTTGGCAGAGCACATCAAAAATACCATCAGCGGAGAACTCACCGTAGATGCCAACCACTTTGATGAGCAGACACTACAACAGTGGTGTAAAACGCTCAACCAGCACCAACCAATCCTGATACGGGGCTACCCCTCAATACTCGCTGCGCTGGCGCACCATATGGTAGAGAACAAGATCCAGCCCTCACAAAAAATCAAAGGCTGCTTCTCAACCGCTGAAGTACTCTACCCACAACAACGCTCCATAATCGAACAAGCCTTTCATTGTAAGGTTTATAACCAATATGGTAGCCGAGAGATTCCCAACATCTCTTGTGAGTGCCCTCATGGAAAACAACATATCTACAGTGATTTGGTGTGGTTGGAATCACTCAAGATCGACCACGCAGAGCAGCTGGTGGCCACTTCACTGACCAACTATCTACAACCACTGATCCGCTACACACTGGGGGACAGCGGCAGCCTTGAAGAGGGCAACTGCAGTTGTGGCTCCCCCTTCCCGATGATGAAAATGGAGGTGTGTCGCAGCAATGACCTCATTCACATTGCGGATGGATCACAGCTCCACCCATCAAAATTAATTCATCTACTGGATGAGATTGAAGGAATCGAGCAGTTTCAGTTCACACAACATCAACTGGAGGTAATCACATTACAGGTCGTAACCCTTTCAACACTCCCCCCTTCCACAGAGGCACTGCTCAAAACACGTTTTGCAGAGCAGATCACTCCAGCAATACAGCTTAATATTGAATCTGTACAACTGATTGACAGAGGAGCATCAGGCAAATACCGTTTTGTCCGCAGCAACCTCTCTTGAGATAAACTCCAGAAACTCATGGTAGGCATCTATCGAACGACCCATCTGTTGCTCTTCCACTACCGCTGAATCATGGCTTCTCTCACTCGATTGCAAGATCTTTCCTGCAAAGATATTTCCAGAGGAGTCGCCAAGCCGTCTTTTACCCGTGTGCTGGAAGGTCTCATAATGGCTATCCAAGGGTGAGCTGAGCTGCAGATAATCTGTCATCAGAGCCAACACTCGATCTGTTTGACGGATCAGAGCCTCCCCCTCAATAAAGAGACACTCACCACCGCACCACCGCACCACCTCTCGCAGTCGCTGCAGTCGTTCAACGTAGTAGTGTTCTGCCACAGACAGCTCATCAATAAACCGAGCCTTGAGACGCAGAATACTTGCCAGCGTCTCCTGTGGGCGCCGAACCATCACCAGCGGATGGACGTCACCCCGCTGTAAAATCTTGCGCCTCGTATCCAGATGGTTATGAAGTAATTTATCAAAAACAAACCGGTCTTGGTAATTTTTCCGGCTACGCCGTGCCACCTGTAGCGCAAGCTGGTGCAGCTCTCGATGGCTTCTCAAACGTAAATGCATCTCTGAGTAACCACTGACCTCAGGATGGCTGCCAACAATATGTCCAAGGAGTGAGGTATAGGCTCTCATGTGGCTAAACAGTAGAAGATACCCTCGCACCCTCGAAACAGTAACCGTTTTCACGACGTACCTTTACCCAACTGATATGCTGCAACTAACGCATTCCGCCACTGTGGCAACTGTTCAAGCTGTTCACTACTCAGATACTGTTGTGCAATCTCTTCAATTTTCTGGAACTCTCTCTGTTGCCTCCAGTGCATTTCAAAGCCTCTCACATCAAACTGCTCATCAACCACAAAAGATACTGCCGCCCCTTCAGCCCGTTTGACCACAACAGGCACTGACTCCATCACCTCATATTCATAGCTGTAGGGGCCGATATCTCCCGCTTTCGCCAGTGCAGGAATAAATGGAGAGAGATGCCCCTGTTGCTCCATCTGTTGATCGAGGTTGATTATCATGGCTGGAGACCGTGTCTCCCCCTTAAAATCAAACTGTACAAAAATCTCAATTTCACTCTTCATCACTTCACACCTGATCACTTCACACTTGGAAAAAACTAAAATGTTACCGCTCTAAACAGCAAAAAACCCGCACAAGGCGGGCTTTCACAATTCAACTCTCGTTGAACTTATCCGTCAATCTTAGTCACATTGACTGCTGAGAGTCCCTTAGGCCCCTCTTCAACGTCATAGCTAACCTTCTGGTTTTCTGCGAGCGTCTTGAAGCCATCACCCTGGATTGCACGGAAATGAACGAATACGTCATCACCACCATTATCCTGAACGATGAAACCAAACCCCTTAGAGTCGTTGAAGAATTTTACTGTACCTGTTGCCATATCTATTATTACCTTTATAACATCTGAAAAATACGCTATCCACTAGCGCACCAAAAACTCACCGTACATCATGGACATAAAAGGCAACCAACTAAGGGTATAACCAACAACACCACACGCTCTACTTGTGAATCGCAATGAATTCTAGGGGAAAGGACAGAGAGTTACAAGTAATAATAGATTACAGCTTGATACTCAACTTTTATCGCAGACCCCTGTAAAATAGAATACTTACCGAGGAGCACAACAGAATGTATTACCGAACCATACTAGATTTCCCCAAACTAACTCTTTTACTCGTTTTGTCGCTGATCGCTCTCTCTGCCTACTATGCACAAAACTTCTATCTGGATGCCTCTGCTGACTCACTGGTACTGGAGAATGACCAGAGCCTGAAATACCATCGTGCGGTTCAGGGGCGTTATGAGTCTGATGACTATCTTGTCATTACCTATACTCCATTCAAACCACTCTTTAGTGCAGAAATCCTCAATGACCTTGAACAGCTACAGAATCAGCTACTGGCTATCGATGCAATCTCTACCGTTACCAGCATCCTCAATGTCCCTCTGATCAACAGCCCACCGATTGGTTTCACCGATATACAACGGGAAACGCCCACACTACAGTCTTCCTCTACGGATATCACTCTGGCAGAACAGGAGTTCCTCAATAGTCCACTCTATCAGAACCTGTTGATCAGTCCGGATGGTCAAACAACCGCCATTCAGCTTAACCTGAAGCGCGATGAGACCTATCTGCAGCTACTCAACCGCCGCAGTGAACTGCGAGAGAAGCGCCTTAACGAGCAACTGACAGCAGATCAGCAGCAGGAGTTGAGTCAGGTCAGCCAACAGTTCCGTGAACATAATATTAAGATGCAAGCCGCACAGCAGATGACCATTGATGCGGTCCGCTCTGCGATGCAAGGCCATACAGAAAAGGCAAAGCTACACCTTGGCGGGGTGCCAATGATTGTTGCCGACTCGATTGAGTTTGTGCGCCATGACCTCTCAACCTTCGGCATTGGTGTCCTTCTGTTTGTCCTCACAATCCTGGCTATCGCCTTCCGTCGCCCCCGCTGGATCATCCTCCCCATTCTCACCTGCTTTGGTGCCGGCATTATTACCACTGGTTTTCTCGGTGTAATGAACTGGCCGGTCACTGTAGTCTCTTCCAACTTCATATCACTGTTGCTCATCATCACCCTCTCTCTCACAGTACACCTCATCGTACGCTATCGTGAACTCCATGCCGAGGATGAGACCAAGAGCCAGCGTACTCTGGTTGAGGAGATGTTACGCAGCAAGGCACTGCCCTGCTTCTATACAGCGATCACCACTATCGTCGCCTTCAGCTCACTGATTGTGAGTGGCATCCGCCCGGTAATCGACTTTGGCATTGTAATGGCCATCGGCACTGCCATCGCGCTGATTCTTGCCTTTACCCTCTTTCCTGCACTACTGGTATTGATGAAACCACAGGCCGCAGCCCACCGTAAAGATATCACCGAACAGATTACCGGTGCCGTTGGCAACTTTATTGAATCCAACAAGTCGGGGGTACTGGTAGCCTTCACCCTGCTAGTCACTGCTACAGTGATCGGTATCACTCATCTATCTGTCGAAAACAGCTTCATCAACTACTATAAACCCACCACGGAGATCTATCAGGGGATGGCTCTGATCGACCAGAAGCTGGGAGGGACTACTCCTCTAGAAGTGATTATTGATGCACCTGATGATTTTCTAAATCCTCCAGAGCCAGACCCTGCTGATCCTGAAGAAGAAGAGTACCTTCCATTTATGGACGAGATAGCCGATCTGGGGGAACTGGGAATGGATCTTGTCGATATTGACCTACCCGGCTCAGATCACTCAAGCTTGAGTGATAGCTATTGGTTCAACAGCTTTATGCTGGAAGATGTTTCTCATATCCACAACTACTTCGAGCAACTGGATGCCGTCGGAAAGGTGCTCTCGATCACCTCTACCATGAGACTGCTGGAAGATCTCAATGGTGGAGACAAGATTGATGATTTCTTCCTCTCCATCATCCACAAAAACCTGCCTGAATCGATCAAAACCACACTACTGAAGCCCTACCTTTCTGAGGATGGAAACCAGTTACGTTTTACCATGCGTGTCTATGATTCTGACCCCACATTGCGCCGCAATGACTTGATCAACAAAATTCAGTATGATCTGGTCAACCAGTTTGGCCTTAAACCTGAACAGGTCCATGTGACAGGTATGCTGGTACTCTACAACAATATGCTACAGAGCCTGTTTCGCTCCCAAATTCTCACATTGGGTTTTGTCTTCTTGGCCATTCTCACAATGTTTATTATGCTTTTCCGTAACATCAAAATGGCTGCACTCACCATTATTCCCAACATTATTGCCGCCAGTGCAATTCTTGGATTGATGGGCGCGCTGGGCATTCCACTCGACATCATGACCATCACCATCGCTGCGATTGCTATCGGTATTGCGGTCGACAATGCGATCCACTACGTCCACCGCTTCAGCAATGAGTTCAAAAAAGATCAGGACTACTGGGGGGCCATTCAACGCAGCCACCGCTCCATCGGTAAGGCAATGTACTACACCACACTGATTATTGCACTGGGCTTCTCCATTCTCGGCTTCTCCAACTTTATTCCAACCATCTACTTTGGCCTGCTCACAGGACTCTCCATGGTGATTGCGCTAGCTGCCAACCTGATGCTATTGCCACTACTGATCGTCTTGATCAAACCGATGAAACGTGTCTGAAGGTGACTCCATACTGGAGCTTCATCTGACAATCACCGATCAACCGCAGACGGCACTGGCGCTACTTTCCGCCAACACCCCATTCTCCAATGGAAAAATAAAATCCATTATGCAGAAAGGGGCTGTATGGTACTCACACCATAAAACCACCGAACGTATCCGGCGCGCAAAACGCCTGTTGCAGACGGGAGAGACCCTTCACCTCTACTACAACCCTGATGTGCTCGATCAACAGCCCCCCACAGCAACGTTAATTCACGACGGAGTCAGCTATAGTGTATGGAATAAACCGGCTGGTATGCTCTCACAAGGCTCTAAATGGGGCGACCACACCACACTCTACCGCTGGGCTGAACAGCATCTGCTACCACAACGTACTGCCTACATTGTCCACCGGCTTGATCGAGCAGCACATGGACTCATACTCTTGGCTCACAACAAACGGAGTACCGCACACCTGGCAACGCAATTTCAGCAGAGAACCGTTGAAAAAATCTACCACGCAACCATCCATGGCCTGCTACAACCGACACACCCCTCTCTGAAAATTACGACTCCCATTGACGGGAAAGAGGCCTGTAGCCACATCAAAGTAGTCCGTCAAAATGCCGCACTCCACCAAACCGATGTAGAGGTGCGAATCGAAAGCGGAAGAAAGCATCAGATTCGTAGGCACCTCTCAGAGATCGGATACCCCATCGTTGGAGACCGGCTCTACGGCCAACATGAAGAGAATGGAGACCTGCTGCTCTGCAGTTACTCTCTACAATTCAACTCCCCCAACAGTGGTGAAAGACGCCGTTTCATCGTATCTTCATCTGTTGATCAACCCAACTCAGCATCCACTCATAGTCACTCTTCTCCTGCTGGTGACGACGTGCCAGAATTCTGATGGTAAACCCCAGAATATCAAACAGTATCATCACCACCCCCAGCGGAATAAAGAGTCTAAACAGCCCCAGCATCTGCTCGTCGCAAAGCCAGTCACCGACACCCGCAGGCTCTTTCCAGTTCAGTATCGTCAATACAATCAATAGTGATATGGTACGCATCTCTAAACCCTGCCCCGTGCTTCACCAGAATTAATCAGCACCCAATTGCGCAGCCTCAAGTACTCCTGACGCTTGATCCTCCAGGGGTGAAGCACACGAAAGCGCTTAATGATTGCACGTCCATCCATAAACAGGGTCACCATCAGCAGTGGAATAATGGCCCACTCCACCCACGGTTGAATCAGCAGACAACTGCCATCATCAAAATCTGGCGCAAATAATCGATAATTGTTCATCAACAACGCCCAGAGCAGTATGGTTCGCATCTTTTTTCTCCCACATAAAAAAACGGTCTGCCGATTGTACGACAGACCGTTATAGACGGCGTCCCCAAGAGACATACCAAACCACATGTATCGTCATATTTATAAAGCACTTTCATAAACAGAACCTCAATTTACACCCCCGGATATACCCCCAATTCATAAAAGCACACAGGGAGACAGGCTCTAATATAATCAATGAGAATGAGACAACATATACTCTTGTAACGCTTGATCAATACGAGTCTGCCAGCCCTTTCCACCCGCCTTAAAATATTCCACCACATCTGAAGAGAGCCTTATAGATACTGGCTGCTTTATTGGAGCCTTTTGAGAACCGCGCTGCCCGCGAGAACGGGCCAGTACCTCATCTGCCACCTCTTTACCCAAGATATCAGGAAGCAGCTCAGCAGCAGGCTTCGCATTTGCAAAATCTGCTTCAGTCCACTCAGGATTATCATCATCAATCAATTCAGGATTAGGTTGTCTGTTCATATCGTTTCACCTCACGAGGGTTTGCCTTACGAAAGCTGATCACCCGGATACCATCTTGAATAGGTGTAAACACAACCACATGTGCCCGCTCACCAATCCGACCAACAACACGGTATCGCTTCTCACCATAATCATACCGTGTATCTTCTGTAATGATCGCTGTACTCCAGTCCAGCTCATCTACACCATCAAATGAAAGCCCGCGCTCTTCGAGATTCCTATTAGACTTTACTGGATCAAACTCAATCTTCACTTTCTTTTATTGTATATACAACCAAATAAAAAGCAATCTTTATTTGTATATACAAACAAAATCATAACTCAACACAGCTCATATTCATTAACCAAGCATAGATATAACACCCTATACCAAACAGCAGCATATCTACATATTATAGTAAAATTTAATTCTATACCCGCTTTTGTGCCCTCTTTTTCAGCCTTGTTGGTTGATCTTAGTGGCCATTGCTTGCAGGAGCTGCTCATCCTTTGATGAGATACCAATGCGTGGATTAAGTGCCCACTGAGTTCTGCCTGTGAAGCTCATAACAGCCCCGACCTTGCATTGATGGTGAAGATTTGCCTTTCTACTGGTGCGCGCTGGGGGGGGGGAGCTGGTGGAGCTGAAGAGAAAGCAGGCTCAACAGGGAAAGGTCACCTTTACCAATACGAAGTCAAAGAAAAACCGAACAGTGCCGGTTTCTGACGATTTGTTTCAGGAGATTGAGTCTCACACGGGTAGTGATCGCCTATTCAAGAACACGATGGATTCATTCAGGGATGTAGTGAAAGAGTGCAATCTGAACCTACCTAAAGGGCAGTTGACCCACGTACTACGCCACACCTTCGCCTCTCATTTCATCATGAACGGGGGGAATATTCTAGTTCTGCAAAAGATACTGGGACACTCCACAGTAACCATGACCATGCGATATGCACACCTGTCACCAGACCATTTACAGGAGGCCGTAGAGCTCAATCCCTTGAACTGGCGCGGACAAAATGTGGACACCTCTAGAAGCGGAAACAAAAAAGCCGCTGAAAATCAGCGGCTTATATTGCATTAAATGGCGTCCCCAAGGGGTTTCGAACCCCTGTTGCCTGGATGAAAACCAGGTGTCCTAGGCCTCTAGACGATGGGGACAAAAAACTTTGTCACTACTACGTTTGAGTTACTTGGTGGAGCGAGGTGGTTCACCATCAACCTCCACAAAACCCCTTAAATCATATAGATGCATCTGGCAGAACTAAGCAACATGGATTACTTACTATACCACCGAGCACCCCACTTACTGGGCTACCTCTCCAATGTGGTGCGCATCATACCTATGCAAGAATTAAGATGCAATAGATTACTGCTCAATTCACTTACTTCACGCAATATTTTTCTCTAAATGGACACTCTGATTGACGCTCACCATAGGTGTATTGAAGCAATAACACCCCCGAATAGGTTCACATCACCCATCCATTCTTGCCATGTAAGTAGTCATGGGTCATGAAAGTTCCGCCCAGTACAGGAGTGGCACGACGTATCTGATTCTTTACGCTGATATAGAGCTTGCCCTGTTTGGTGCGAGACAACAGTGAAAATGGTTTACGTTTCCTATTTCTCATCATCAATCCCTATCTTGAATAGCTATTCCGGTTAAAGGTAGAGGACTGGAAAAAATCGCCGTCAAGTTCGCTCAACCAGATCACCATGAACATACTCCAGTTGGAGATGGACTTGGAGCTGAGATCGGTCTTGCACCTTCTGCACAATTTTGTGGAGCAGTCCGATAAACCTGAAGCGCTCGAATATTTTACGAGCATCTTTGGAGAAGCCCTAAAGGTAAGAGCAATGGTGTGCCTGCACTCTGAAAACAAAAAAACCATTGATAATCAATGGTTTTTTTGTAAATTGGTGGAGCTAGGCGGGATCGAACCGCCGACCCCCTGCATGCCATGCAGGTGCTCTCCCAGCTGAGCTATAGCCCCATAGAGCGATGCGAACTTTACGTATTTGATCGATTGCTGTCAAGTACTATGACAAACAATCGACCCGAGGTAAAACTAAAACGGGCTAAAGCGTGAGAACATGCCACGTGGTGACATGCCACGGTTCATAGACCCCATCTCACGCGTCATGTGAAAGGTGCTGTTCGCCATATGTTGTGTTGATTGATCGAGGTTGTTCATACTGGCCATCATCGGTTCCAGTGTCTTCACGTGGCCGGTGATCTGCTGCAGACTTCCTTTCATATCTTCCATAGAGACGGTAATCGCTTCCATATTGCCATCAATTGCATTGAGGTTACGGGTCATGACCTGGACATTACTGGACATGTTCTCAATACCATCCACCATGCTCGCCATATGTGGCCCCATATAAGGGTCAATGCTGGTAGAAATAACCTGAATATTACGTGCAATATGGGACATGTCTTGTGTCAGATGGTAGATCATGTAAAAACCATAGATTGAGAGGACACAAAAAGCGAACAGTGCAGGGTAGACAACCATCTCCCAGCGGCGTGCGCTCTTCTCAAAACAGCTCGCAAAACGTTCTAGAGGCTGACCTCCGATAGGTGAGACATCAGCCCCAGCACCTGTTGACACCGTTCCAGCACCACTCTCTGCAGCAACCGCTGCTGTACTCTCTGTAGACATAAATTAACCCTGCACTATAAATGGATGGAGCACTGTACCATGTTTATCAACAAAGAAAAAATGGGTACAGATTAAAATTAGAAAGTTCTAACTTACTGTTTAATTAATACTTATTACGGCAAATCTGGCGTAAGCCTTTCTTGCGTAAGCCTTTCGGCAAGCTGGGGATCAATGCCGCGAATTACGGTCATGATCTTTTCTGCCTCTGTATCTCTACCCTGATGTGTTAAGGAGGCTGCTGCTCGGCCAAAAGCGCGGACTGCCCGCACCCAATCTTTTTTGGCATAGTAGATATTACCTAGCTCGCCCCAGGCATCAGGATTCTTGGGCTCCTCCTGCAGCAGTGAACGGTAGCTCTCTATCGCCCGATCATAATCCCCTTCCCAGAAGGCTTGGCGCCCTTGATTCCATAGCCATTGAGGCTGAGTCTCAACCTCTGGAACCGCATCCATGCGCCAGATATCTTCCCCTCCTTTTTTTCCATTCGGCTGCGGACGATCAGATACAGCACTCTTACCGATCGGATTGAACTGTTTTGCAAGTGCCTCTATCGGTTTACTCAAGCTTGCAATCTGTTCTTGCAGTTCGGGTAGATCATCAAAAATCTGAGAGAGCATCTGCTCCTGCTCAATAATCTGAGAAAGACTACTTTGCTTACTCTGCTCTACGGCCTTAGGAAGTTCTGCGGTATTGCTGTTTTGAGCGGGCGATGTCAAGCCAACCAATTCACTCAGGTCTGGCAGGGAGCGCTGAACAGACACTGCAGCCACCTCTTGCTGCTCATTCAGTTTTACAGAAGGCTTAACAGATTCTGTGGCTTTAACCACTCTATCTAGTATAACCGGCTGTTGAGTCTCTTCCTCTCTCTTCTGGAGCGGAGCTGGCTCTGCTTCAACTACAAAAGCTGTATTTGGTGTCAACTGTTTACTCTGCACAGACTGTAGTGGCTCAGCAAGTTCTACTCTGCGCTCATGTTGAGAAGGGTTCCGAGGCGGAGAGATCGTCCTCTCAGGCTTACGCAGATAAGGTTGCGTCTCATATCCAGACTTGCTGTCAATATGAGGCCGTACTTCTCCCCCTCCGGCATACATCGCCCACCTCTCTTGCAAATTCTCACGCTCCAGATAGGCGATCACACCTAGCCCGACGATAATTCCGGGGAGGATTGATGCCAACATCCTGATCATTACTTTCATAATTTAATGTCCAACACTGTCTTTATTTTAGAGCAGCTTGCAAAAATCTGTACGCTATTTCCTGAGAGGTTTAGCAGTAAGAGCCATGATCACCCTCTAGAAAGAGGGTGTAAAAAAATCACTTCCTACTACTTCAACCCGGCTCAATTTGACTCAAAACCAACAGACCATAAGAAAAGAGGTAATTAATTATACACTGTTATGGCCAGACTGAGAAATAGTCCCCCTGTGGATGCTTGAGCTGATCCACCTCATTAAAACCAAAAGGCACACTCAAGAGGCTGGAAGGGATACGTCTTTTTTCTACACGACTGAGTTGAAGAACGTTGCCATTGCCCAACTTGATTCGTAGCGGGTACTGAATTGATGGATCATACCAAGCAACTACGTCAACACTCAGGGAGCCAAAACCAAGGTCTGCCCCCCAGCGTTCCGTCTTTACACCCTCAATCTCTTCATAACCTTTAAACCCACACTCCAGCAATGCCATTTCCGCACAAAATTGTGCAGGGTTACGCGGTATTGTGAACACCTCTGCGACCCGCTGATACTCTTTTCGCTCCAGATCAAGCATGGAGGTGGTGCCTCGAAACAGGTCTGTAATTTTGACCTCAACTTTGCCATCCCGATTAAACTCTTCACGGATTACATCATCTGAAACATACAGACTCCCATGAATAGTTAACTGTTTTTGCTGCTGGTTGTAGTATTGAACTTCTGCCGAAAATTCAGTTAGCGCAACAGCTACAGGCAAGTGCAGAATACTCAATAGCAGGAGGAGTATCGCTCCTCCCCACTGTCGGCTACTGCTGCTGGAAACCAAAATATTGAACCGGATTTCTCATTTGAGGTATCAGCGCCAACGGATCCATTGCATCGGCTCTACGAACCCCCAATGCGTAGTCTGGCATAAAGGTAGGGTAGAACGTGGGGGCCATACGACTCCATTGGCGACTGTTACGCTCTTCAGTTCGAGAAAGCTGATCTGCGTCTCGTGCAACCACATCCATATCCAGCTCTGCTGACTCAAATTCATCCAGCAACGCTTCTTGGTAAGGGGAATGGGCCGTTGTCGCAGCCTCACCCTCCACAGGAGCAGTGGTGCAAGGGGTCATATCAAGCCTCTTTGTTGCCTGCTGTTGAAGATTGGCCACCTGCTCTTCACTGCTGAGCAGTTGTGGCAGATGATCTGCACGAATTTCACCCAATGCCCAGACATCGTCACTCTCATGTTCCATCCCTGTCACCCCCAGAGGGGCTACCACTTCAGCTTGCTCGTCCAAACTCCAAGCCGGGTCGATCTGTGTCAGCTCATCCTGCTGATAGATCACATTTTGTGACTTCATTTCAGGAAGCGTTGCATAAGAGGCATTAACCACGGGAAGTTCACCACGGTTGCGATACATTGCATACTCTGGCTGCAACGGAGTTGCAGCCAGTTGCCCGGAGTTCTCTATGACCGGGACACCAAAATCAAAATGACCTCCATAAGGTCCCATCGGTGCAGGCGCAACCCAGGACTCTTCTGCAACTACAGCAGAAGCCGAGACCACGATAAACCCTGTTAACAGATTCTTGACTAGCTCTCTAGCTGGCAGTATTCGGTTTTGACTCATCATTATTATGACTCCCTTAGTTATACCCATTAACAACCTAAACAACATTGTGCTCAATAGTTATGATTCAGCAACAACCATCTCTTGCTCACCACCCTTGATCTTTCCATCCGGCGTCAACATATCCTCTGGATAGAGTGCAGTCCCTGCACTGATACAGCCCAAGGGGATAACAATCATGGTCAGCAGTGTAGAAACAACAACACCAAACAACAGTGCGACAGCCATACCTTGGAAAATCGGGTCGGTCAAAATAACACTAGAGCCACCCACCAAGGCAAATGCAGTGATAACAATCGGACGCATTCTTGCTTTTCCCGAATCAATCACTGCTGAGACGGGATTCTTCCCCCCCCGTAGCTCAAGCTGGGCAAAATCAACCAACAGAATGGAGTTACGCACAATGATTCCCGCCAGAGCGATAAATCCGATCATTGAGGTTGCCGTAAATTCTGCCCCCATAATCCAGTGACCGGGAACAATTCCGACCATCGTCAGAGGAATCGGTGCCATGATGACCAGCGGAATAATGAAGTTACCAAACTGCCATACCACCAGAATATAGATCAGAATCAGCGCTACACCAAAGGCAATCCCCATATCACGGAAGGTCTCATAGGTGACATGCCACTCACCATCCCATTTGAAGCCACTCTTGAAGGTCTTCTCTGGGGCTGAGATCCAACCACCTTCAATCTTCTCCCCTTGAGGGTCACGGAAATCCCGCTCTGCCATGATCCGTTCCAGATCAAACATGGCATACAGTGGTGCAGGCAGATCATTGACCGCATCACCGACGACATACTCCACTGCACGCAAGTCTTTATGATAGATCACGGGGTCTTCCATAAAGGTCTCAAAGTGACCCAACTCGCTGAGTGGAACGGTCTCTCGACCATCCATGGTCGGTACCGGCAGATCAGACAGGCTGATAATTTGAGAACGCACTGCCAGTGGTACCTCAAGTGTAATCAGGGTCGGCTCACGGCTTTTACCCTGCTTTACATCACCCAACGGGACGCTTCCCATTGCCAAAGTCAGATTCCGGTTAATGGTACTGACGGAGATACCGCGACGATTCGCTTTCTCGGTATCAACCACGAAGTGGAGTACCTGATGCGGATCATTCATATAGTTATCCACATCCTCCATAATTGAAGAGGATTTGAAAATATCGGTCAACTCGCTGGCAACAACCCGACGCGTCTTGGCATCCGGGCCATAGACCTCTGCAACCACAGACTGCAACACAGGAGGACCGGGCGGTACCTCTGCAATCGTCAGGCGTGCTCCGCTTTTGTCGGCCACTGGTTTAAGCAGATCTCTCAGAACCAGTGCAATTTCGTGACTACTGCGCTCACGATCTTTTTTATGCGCCAACTGAACCGAGATGGTCGCCATCCAGGGGTACTCTTGAAGATAGTAGTGACGCACCAACCCATTAAAGTTAAATGGTGCTGCACGACCGGTATAAGTTTGTAGTGCAACGGCTTCGGGCACGGCTTTCTCGATCATCGTTGCCATTTTACGGGCCACATTGGCGGTTACCGGCATTGCTGTACCGGTAGGCATACGAATCATCACATCAAATTCAGACTTATTGTCGTACGGAAGCATCTTGGTCTTCACCCCATGGGTGTAGAAGAGAGAGACTGCCGCAAAGAAGCTACCGATAATAGCAAATAGCACAATCCAGCTCAGTAGACGATTCTCAACCATCGGGCGAATCATCCCCTCATAGATACGGCCAATACGCTCTTGTGATTTATGCTCTTTCTCTTCTGCAATCTTCAGCGCCTTCATTGAGGGGCGTAACTTCATGGTCAGCCATGGGGTAAAGATAAAGGCTGCAAACAATGAAAAGGCCATCGCTGCAGACCCTAAAACAGGAATCGGTGCCATATATGGCCCCATCATTCCGGTTACAAATCCCATTGGTAACAGCGCTGCAATCACCGTCAAGGTTGCCAGAATGGTCGGGTTGCCAACCTCACGAGTCGCATCAATAGCGGTCTCTTCATCGGTATCATTATTGATGAGCCAACGACGATAGATATTTTCAACCACCACAATCGCATCATCTACCAAGATACCAATAGAGAAAATCAGTGCAAAAAGGCTCACCCGGTTGATACTGTAGTCCAGCATAAAGGCCGCAAACACGGTTAACAGAATCACCACAGGAATCACAATCGTCACCACCAGCGCGGGCCGCCAGCCTAAACTGAGGTAGATCAGCACGGTTACCGCCAGTGTTGCAACCACCAGCTTGAAGAGCAACTCATCTACCTTATCTTTTGCTGTGGCACCATAATTCCGGGTCACATCTACATGGATATTGGAGGGGATCAATGTCCCTTTCAACTCCTCCACTTTGGAGAGAATCGCATTCGCTACCGGTACTGCATTACTCCCCTCTTTCTTTGCAATTGCAATGGTTACTGCAGGCAAACCATTGGCCTGCCCTTCGCCGCCATACTGATCACCGGTATAGAATTCGACCATCCCCTTGGCCTCTTCAGGACCTTGATAGACACTCGCAATGTCGCGCACATAGACCGGCATCTCATTATGGACACCCACGACCAGATTAGCGATCTGCTTAGCAGTATGGAGGAAGGAACCGGTATAGATCTTGAAGTTGAGATTTCCCGCCTCAGAGTGGCCTGCGACCTGCTCTCCATTTGCAGTACGAACCGTATTAGCCACTTGATCGAGGCTGATTCCAAAACCGGAGAGCCGCTCTGGCATCACCTCAATCCGCACCTGTGTTCTGCGTCCTCCCACAATGAAGGCTTCACCCGTATGGGGAATGGTCTCAAGAATATGCAACACATCCGTTGAAAGTGCCCGCATCGCGCTGTCATCCACCTCATCTGACCAGAGGGTTAAATTAACGATGGGTACATCATCGATACCCTTGGCCTTCACTAACGGCTCTGCAACCCCCGGAGGAATCCGGTCGTGATTGGCTGAGAGTTTGTTGTAGACCTTCACCAGTGACGGGATGACCTGTTCACCCACCACAAACTGTACAGTGACCACGCCACCGCCCCGCTGAGTCACAGAGTAGACATGCTTGACACCCGGAATCTCACTCATAATCAGCTCCAGTGGCTCAATCGCCAACCCGGACAGCTGTTCAGCATGTACTCCAGGAGCCTGCACAAGGATATCGACCATCGGTACAGAAATTTGTGGGTCTTCCTGGCGTGGGGTCATCATCAGCCCCAAAAAACCCATAGCCAACATTGCAAACAGCAACAATGGTGAAAGTGGGGAACGAATGAAAGCTTTGGCCATACCACCGGCCAAGCCGAGTGGAGCCTCTTCTACTTTGATATCCTGTTTGATATCCTGTTTGATATCTTCTTGCTGGTTACTCATCGATACGGTCTCTAAAAGCGCTGATTGCCTTCACCTGAACTCCACCCGGCTGCCGAGGGGTTCACCAATAGCTGCTCTCCCACTACCAGCCCTGAAAGAATCGTGACATGTTTGTTATCCACCAGCTCCCCCACACGGACAACACGTAACTCCGGCTCACCACCATCCCCCAGAATAAAGACCGCTGGTAAGGTACCTCTCCACAACAGGGAAGAGGTTGGTACCACAGGGTAACTGGAGACCGGTGCCTGCATGTCAGGGATCATGATCTCTGAATACATTCCCGGCGCTGCAGGACTGCCCTTGGGCAGGTCAAACTTCACCTTGACGCTGTGACGCCTCATATCAGCACCAGGATAGATCTGTGCGACGCGAACTTCGAGACGTACACCGCCCACATCCAATTTCGCTGGCATCACCATCCCCTCTTTCAGACCCGTCACCAGACGTGCCGGAACATCAACCAGTAACTGAAGACGTGATACATCCGCAAACTCCACCAGAGGCTGACCAGGCTGTACTGTATCGCCGGTCTCTGCCATCTTCTTCATGATGATTCCAGAAAATGGGGCAATCGATTTTGCATTACGGATCTGCGCATCAAGCTGTTTCAACTGTGCATCTGCCTGAATAACAGAGGCTTGCGCAGACTCCACCTGAGTCTGTTGAGAATAGATATCAGAATAGCGCTCGAAGTCAGGGTCTCCTCGTCCAAAACCAGAGGAACGCATCGGGTCTGTGAACATGGTCATCATGCTCGGCAACCCTCCCATCATCGCATCTCCCTGATAATTGGGGGCCACAATGGTTTTGTTGTACTGCACATCTGCATTACGTAGCGCAGCTTCAGCAATCCTCATTTGCGCTTCAATCTCCTGGCGCTTTGCCAGCAGGGTATCATCATCAATATGGACCAGAACCTCTCCCTCATCGAAACGGTCCCCCTCTTTACCTGAGATGATCTTGATACTACCGGGAAGCTCCGCATTCAGTGTCACCATCTTGTAAGGAATAATGGTGCCTCCAAGCGTTACACTGATACCGGTTCTTGCTGAACCTACGGTGATTACCTTTCCAACCAGACCGGAAGAGGGAGAGTCCCCTTCTATCTGAGGAACTTCATCTGCTGCAAAGACATAGAAGCCCACTGCCAGAGCGGCGACCATGGAAGTAACATTTTTGGATAGCATCATTATTTGTTTCTCTTTACCTTTTCTACATACTTATGGCTGATTGAGATTCGTACGTGCGAGATATACAGCCTTGCTGCCTCTTCTACAGAAATAGACAATTCCTGAAGAAGAGGAAGTAAAATCAATAAATTACACTCTACCCATCACAGAGAATGTTTTAATAAATGGACCTGCCATTTTAGGGTTTTTGATCATTGCGCCATAATCACCGACTGCAAACTTCAGTTTGCCTGTGGTATAGGCTGTACCCAAACCCATCATGCCAGGTGCCTTCTTGACCCACTTTGCCCAATGATCTGCTGAACAACGCAGGTCCCAGTTCATCTCTTCGCCGTTGTAGGCTCCTGCAGAGACCGCTTTACCCTCTTCGATTGAAATCACGCCACGTGGTTGATCTTCCCCCTGAATGCCGTAGGCAATAACTGAACTAAAGCCGATTTCACCCAACGCTTTAGTTAAATCAGACTCATTATTCCACTCATTCATAAAACCATTCATCCACTCACCTGAAAACAGATCAGCCATTTCACTCTCCTTGTATTCTTCCTTGAAATTATTCTCTATAGCGATAGAGAAATACCGATTTGACTGAGCCTGATTATTACAGCAAAAAATCATATTTCTCAGTCCACATCCGAGCCGAAGCTTGCGCGACACTATAGTCAAAAAGCGGGGGAATAGAAAGCGAAAATCGCTCTCATTTGGAGAAAAAACGCAATATCTTGTGCAAGAGATCCACTACTCAACACAACATGTAGTGTTATAAAACTGTGGATAAAATGTATATAACGGAGATTTTTACTGCAAATCAGAAACCTGCAGAAATCAATAATTCAATAGTTAGGTTGATTATATGGCAATAAATAGCTACGCTGGGGTGTTGTTCGCAACCCAGCGTTCCCCCTCCAATAACTGCTCTTTTTTCCAAAAAGGGGCGCGTGATTTAAGCTCTTCAATCAGATAACGCGCAGCTTCAAAAGCTACACCTCGATGCGCCGACCAGGCCGCCACCAGAACAATCGGATCATTAGGCATCATCAACCCGACTCGATGCACAATCAGGGTATCCAACAGATCCCACTGCTCAGCCGCCTCTTGTGAAATTTTCCCAAGATACTGATCTGTCATCCCCGGATAGTGCTCCAGCAACATCCCGGTAACTCCATCTCCCTCATTGAAGTCTCTCATCGTGCCAGAGAAGACAGTAGCCGCCCCATACTGCCCTGCATAGAGCGAATCTAGCACCTCTTTTTCGTAGCGCTGCATTTCATCCCAGGGGTTAAAAGGGGACTCCATAATCTTTATTTTCATGGCTTACCCTCCTGTAACCGGAGGAAAGAAGGCAACCTCATCACCATCACAGACCGGGGTATCCGGGCCGGAGTAGTCCATATTTTTTGCCATTAACAGATTAGCCGGACGCTCTTTTCCAGCAGCTACCTTCTCCCACACCTCACCAATCGTAGAGGCCTCGACTGCCTCTAGCTCAGCACCCTCTCGCCCCATCTCTTCTCGTAGACTGGCAAAAAAACGGACTTGAATCATTCTGCTTCTCTCATATATTTGTGCAAACAGTGTTAGTCTCTCACTTTTGTAAAATGATGAACAGATCGAATTAATACAGAAATGAGTACAGGGAATGAAATCATGAGTGAACTCACCCACTTTAACGCCTCCGGCGAAGCCCATATGGTCGATGTCGGTACAAAAGATGTCACCTTGCGAGTAGCCGTCACTGAAGGCCACATCACCATGCTCCCCTCCACTCTGGAGAAGATCATGCAGGGCGACCACAAGAAGGGCGATGTACTGGGAATTGCCCGGGTGTCTGGCATCATGGCCGCAAAGAAGACTGCAGATCTGATTCCACTCTGCCATCCATTGGCGCTAACCCATGTAGAGATTGAACTGACCCCTCAACCTGAAAACAGCGTAGTTTACTGTCAAGCCACCGTTGAGACCCGCGGACAGACCGGAGTAGAGATGGAGGCATTGACTGCAACACAGATTGCACTACTCACCATTTACGACATGTGCAAGGCGGTGGATCGCGGTATGGAGATGGGAGGTGTGCGTTTAATGGAGAAGAAGGGTGGAAAATCGGGACACTGGCTTCGGGAAGATGGCTAACTACAATTTACGGTAGATCTCCCCACCGCCTTCAGTAAACTCTTTCGACTTCTCCTCCATCCCTTTCAGGTTTTCGGCATACTCCCGCACCTCCTGACTGATCTTCATCGAGCAGAATTTAGGACCACACATCGAGCAGAAGTGAGCCACTTTGGCGGACTCTTTGGGCAGTGTTGCATCATGGAACTCCAACGCACGTTCAGGGTCAAGCGCCAAAGCAAATTGATCATGCCAGCGGAACTCAAAGCGGGCTTTACTCATTGCGTTATCACGTACTTGTGAGCCGGGATGCCCTTTGGCGATATCGGCTGCATGGGCCGCAATCTTATAAGCAACGATTCCCTCACGCACATCCTCTTTATCCGGCAGCCCCAGATGCTCCTTCGGGGTGACATAACAGAGCATTGCAGTTCCGTACCAGCCAATCATCGCTGCACCAATGGCGGAGCTCAGGTGGTCATAACCCGGAGAGATATCGGTCACCAGTGGGCCGAGGGTGTAGAACGGCGCTTCTCCACACTCCTTAAGCTGTTTATCCATATTCTCTTTAATTAACTGCATCGGCACATGACCAGGACCTTCGATAATGGTCTGCACATCGTGCTCCCACGCTATTTTGGTCAGCTCACCCAATACCTCCAGTTCACCGAACTGTGCAGCATCATTGGCATCTGCCAGTGATCCGGGACGCAAGCCATCTCCCAGAGAGAAAGAGACATCGTAGGCCTTCATGATCTCGCAGATCTCCTCAAAATGGGTATAGAGGAAACTCTCTTGATGATGCGCCAAACACCATTTCGCCATAATCGATCCACCACGGGAGACGATTCCGGTCACACGTTCAGCAGTCATTGGCACATGACGCAACAATAGCCCCGCATGGATGGTGAAGTAATCCACCCCCTGCTCTGCCTGTTCAATCAGGGTATCACGCATCACCTCCCAGTTGAGGTCTTCGGCAATGCCGTCTACCTTCTCCAGGGCCTGATAGATCGGCACCGTACCAATCGGTACCGGGGAGTTACGCACGATCCACTCACGGGTCTCGTGAATATTCTTTCCGGTGGAGAGGTCCATCACTGTATCTCCCCCCCAGCGGATCGACCATGCCATCTTCTCTACCTCTTCTTCAATCGAAGAACCCAGGGCAGAGTTACCAATATTAGCGTTAATTTTAGTGAGGAAGTTACGACCGATAATCATCGGCTCCACTTCGGGATGGTTGATATTGGCAGGAATAATGGCACGTCCACACGCCACCTCATTACGCACAAATTCAGGGGTAATAATCTTGGGGATCGCTGCGCCAAAGGATTCGCCCGGATGCTGTTTCAATAACCCTGCATCCTGCACATCTTCCAGCTTCTGGTTCTCGCGGATCGCCACATACTCCATCTCCGGGGTGATGATCCCCTTCTTGGCATAGTGCATTTGGCTAACATTATTGCCGCTAAGGGCACGACGTGGCTTTCTTGAGTCATAAAAGCGCAGTGAGGCCAATTCTGGATCTTGCGCCCGTTGCTGCCCATACTTTGAGGTCAGGCCATTCAGCACTTCTGTATCGCCACGATCCTCAATCCAGCTGCTACGAATAGGATCCAACCCCTGTCGCAGATCAACCTGAATTGCCGGATCCGAGAAGGGGCCAGAGGTATCGTATACATGAACCTTCTCATCTGTCGTGAGGGTAATCTGCCGCATCGGTACGCGGATATCAGGGCGACTCCCCTCTACATATATTTTTTGGGACTGTTGAAAGGGCTCTACGGCAACCGCACCTGCATTGTGAATTCGTGCGTGTACATCTTCGGGTCTGGCATTCATCTACATCTTCCTTTGCTTTCCATCTCTGCTTCCCATCTCTGCTTCCCATCCCTACCCCCCTATGCCAGTATGACCCAGATCAGGTATGTGCTTGTACGACTAGCAGTTCGAATCGATGCACTATATCATAGGGACGTTTGTGGTTATCAGTTTGGAGACGAAAATGAACCTGGATCAAGCACGTTACAATATGGTTGAGCAACAAATCCGTCCCTGGGACGTGATGGACTCACGGGTACTGTCTGCAATCAACGACACACCCCGGCACCACTTTGTCACAGAGGCTCAACAGAGTCTGGCCTATATGGACCTTGCCCTGCCCATCGGAGAGGGACAGCAGATGATGGAACCTCGTCTTGAGGCACGTGTTCTGCAGGCACTTGAGCTACAGAAGAATGAGACCGTTCTGGAAATTGGTACCGGCAGTGGTTATGTCACCACTCTACTCTGTAAACTGGCCGGATCAGTACGCAGTATCGACTATTTCAACAGCCTGACCGAACAAGCCAAAGATCGGCTCTCAGCCGCACAGGTTGGTAATTACATTCTTGAAAGCGGTGATGCACTCTCTTCGCAGTGGAATCCTGGCAGCGTATACGATATTGTTCTGTTGACCGGGGCCGTCACCACCATTCCAAACCACCTGAAAAAACTGGTCAAGAACGGAGGTCGCCTACTGGCTCCGGTTGAAAAAGATGGCGTTAAGAGCATCACCCTGGTTACACGCATAGAGACTGATAGTTGGCTTACCGAATCTCTGTTTGAGACCGAAGTTGCCAACCTGATCTCACCCAGGAGTTCAAGTTTCGTCTTCTAAAGGGCAAGCAGTGTCTGAATCTTGTCCGACATCCGCTTCAGTGCACCGCGATTTTGTTCAACAACTGCTTTCCCCTGCCCGCCTTGCTGCAGTCGCAACTCCCGGTTTTGCAGCAATTTCACCACAGCTTGTGACAACACTGTTGAATCGGCAACCTCCTGTGCAGCCTTTTGATCAATCAGCAACTGGCTGATCTCGGCAAAATTATAACGGTGAGGACCAAACAATACCGGTTTTCCGAGTGCTGCTGGCTCCAACATATTGTGTGACCCTGTCGGCACCAGACTGCCGCCCACGAAGGCCACATCAGAGGCTGCATAGAGCAGCAACATCTCCCCCATGGTATCCCCCAGATAGAGCTGAACCTCTCCATTACATGTGCTCCCCTCACTTCTACGCACCATACGCAAGTTTGCAGCATTCGCCTGCTTCGCCACCGCATTGAAGCGTTCCGGGTGACGCGGCACCAGAATCAACAGTGCGTCCGGTATCTTCTGCAACAGTTTCCTGTGCGCATCAAGAACCTGGCTCTCTTCACCTTCACGCGTACTGGCCGCGATCCAAACCGGTCGCTCAGACCCCAGTTCACTTCGTAACGCCTCACCATGCTGAGAGATATCAATTGGTAAGGTCAGATCAAATTTGATACTTCCGGTTACCTGCACCTTATCCACATCTACCCCCAGCTCAATCAAGCGTTGACGGTCCGGCTCTCCCTGTACAGCAGCCCACGCCACCTGCTGCAACGCTTCTGCGGCCAATTGCCCTGCCCAACGCTGATAACCCTCCAATGATCGTTGAGACAGACGTACATTGGCCAGAACCAGTGTCGTTTGCTGATGACTACAGGCATGAAACAGGTTGGGCCAAATCTCTGTCTCCATCACAACACCGAGTTCCGGCTGGTAGTGACGTAAAAATCGCCTGACCGCTCCCGGCAGATCATAAGGCAGGTAAACATGATGAAGAGCGCCCCCAAACTCCGCTTTTACCCGTGCAGAGCCTGTCGGTGTCGTAGTTGTGATCAATAGTTGATCTGCCGGAATCTCTTCCAGCAGGCTACGAATCAGTGGAACAGCAGCAATAAACTCACCGACTGAAACCGCATGCAGCCAAACCTGGATCTTCGGAGAGTCTCCTCGGTAGAGGCCAAAGCGCTCTCCCCACCTTTTCAGGTAGTCTGGTGAACGCATACCACGCCACAGCAACTTGACCACAATCAGAGGCAGTAGCAGGTAAAGAAGCAGTGAATAGTGTGATCGATTCATTAAGCTACAGGCAGACTTTCTTTTGACATTATCCTATCCTAATACCCTCAAGACTATAAACTAATACTCTGAACAACAAAAAACCCACCGCCGTTAAGCTGATGGGTTTGGTCTTGGGTCGTTATCATCACCCTCTTAAATTACTGTTTTAAGTAAATATATGGCGGAGAGACAGGGATTCGAACCCTGGGTAAGCTATTAACCTACGCCGGTTTTCAAGACCGGTACATTCAACCAGCTCTGTCATCTCTCCAGAGCGGGCGATTCTACGAAATAAATCGAGGCACGACAAGATAAATTGAAAGTTTTAATAGAGGTTAGAGTCAGGGTCAGGCTGGCGTAAACCAACCGCTCGTTAACATCACTCAACAACTAAGTCCCTATCGTTTAGTGTAAATCACACCTTGCTTGATCCTTCCTGGAAACGCCAGCTATCTTCACACATCTCCTCTAAACCCAGCTCAGCCTTCCAACCCAACACCTCCCCAGCATATGCTGGATCTGCATAACACTCTGCAATATCTCCCATTCGACGTTCTACAATCTGATAGGGCACTGTGCGACCTGATGCCTTCTCAAAAGCAGACACCATCTCCAATACCGAATACCCTACCCCAGTACCCAGGTTAACCGTTAACACAGAGCCTGCGTTAACGGTTAACCCTTCAATTGCTTTCACATGCCCCTTAGCGAGATCCACTACATGAATATAATCCCGCACCCCGGTACCATCATGTGTCGGATAGTCCCCTCCAAATACTGAAAGATATTCTCGCTGACCAACGGCTACTTGGCTGATATAAGGCATCAAATTATTGGGAACTCCTTTGGGGTTTTCACCAATCATTCCACTCTTATGAGCACCAACCGGATTGAAATATCTCAACAAAACCACGCTCCACTCTGAATCACAACGGTGGATGTCCTGCAAAACTTCCTCAACAAAAAGTTTGGAACGGCCATACGGATTAGTGGCAGAGAGAGGAAAGTGTTCTCTGATAGGAACCAAGTGAGGGTCACCATAAACCGTAGCCGACGAGCTAAAGATGATCTTTTTAACACCAACAGCCTTCATCGCCTCACACAACACCAGACTACCGTTCACATTGTTATCATAGTACTGCAACGGGTTCATAACTGACTCTCCCACTGCCTTGAGACCCGCAAAATGAATCACAAGATCAACCGGATGTTCTGCAAAGAGTCTATCCATTGCCAAGCGGTCGCGAAGATCTGCTTCAACAAAGAAAAAACCTGATAGCCTCGCTTTCTCAGCGACTGATTGAATACTGAGATCAGCCCCGGTGAGCTGAGCTACTTTCTCTAACACCTCCACTTTACTGTTACAAAGATTATCTACCACTACTATCTCATGGCCCGCTTGCAACAGTTCAACGCAGGTATGTGAACCTATATAACCGGCCCCACCTGTAACTAAAACCTTCATCCTCTCTGACCCACCACCGGCTTGAAGTTCAATGTCCAAGAACAGACAAATAATCTATAGATGTTCAATGAGAAACCCCTCTCTTCTGAACAACATTCCAGAAGGTCATCCATAGAATCTTCAAATCAAACCAGAATGAGCGTCTGTGCAGATATTCCACATCTAACGCAACCTTTTCTGGAATCGGTAACTCATCTCGTCCATTCACCTGTGCCCAACCCGTAATTCCGGGAATCAACCGATCCACACCTTGCTCTAAACGTAACGCAATCAAGTCATCCTGATTGAACAGTGCAGGACGGGGACCTACAAAACTCATATCCCCTTTCAGAACTGATAACAGCTGTGGAAGCTCATCCAGGCTCGAACGTCGAATAAAGCCTCCTATGGGGGTCAGAAAAGCATCTGGATCAGTCATCAAGTGGGTCGCAACCACTGGAGCATCGACTCGCATAGAACGAAACTTAGGCATCTTAATAATTTGTCCACCCAGACCTATACGATCACTCCAGTACAACACGGGACCTGCTGACGTTATGCGTACTGCCAAAGCAATAATCACAATGGGAAGAAGCAAAACTGCTAACGCAAGCAATCCAACCAAAATATCAAAGATGCGCTTCACACCGCTTTACCTAAAAATGCATCTGCAGTTTTTTTCAGCTCTGCATTAACCGAAATTGGTGGCTCCCAATCCAGTAACTGATGTGCTTTACCAATATCGACCTGTAACGACCCCAACAACCGCTGTGCCATGTCACGTCGCCCCAAAGCTGCTGCTCCTACCCTCAATACAGATTCTGGAAGTGGAAGTAAGCGGGCCGGTTTCCCCAGCGCCTCACCCACTCGCCACAATAGACCTGTCATTGAAAGATCTTCGCCATCACCTGCTAGAAACACCTGGTTCGCCGCTGCCGGATGAAATAGACAGGTCACTATCAAATCAACCAGGTTATCCAGTGCTACTAAAGTGCGTTGATTGTGAATAGCTCCAAGTGGCAACGGTAGCCCCCGGGATACCCAACGCATCATTGATAAAAAATTGGCTTTCACTCCAGGGCCATAAACCAATGGTGGCCGAATACAAACAACCTCCATACCTGTTTCACTAGCAATCTGCTGCAAGCCTTGCTCTGCCTCATACTTGGAGACACCATAGGGGTCCACCGGCGCAGGCATATCACCTTCAGAAAAAGGGAAACCTGGTTGAGTAGACTTAAAGTGTCCAAAAGCGCCTATTTTAGCCCGTTTTTCTTGACTGGTTTTTGAACTCCATATTTTCACTTCTTGCCGCCCTTTTAGCCATGGATCACCACTGGCTTATTTCATTCAATAGCGCGGAGTATTGATTTTGTCTTTAGCCATCATCTCAAAGTTCATCTCACCAAAAAAATCCCTGCACTCTGAACAATCACTCCATTTCCCTGTGTGCTTTTCGTTGTGATGAAAATGGCAGGCACTCTCGTTTTCATGCGCAAACTGGCAATGTCCTCCCCCTTGATAAGACATATAGGCCGTATCACAGCAGATTAATTGGCCACAGCAAGGGGTCATAACCAGTGGTGCTGCCTCGTCACCACAAAAGTGACAACGTTCACCGGGAATAGGCTTTGCCTCCATTCGGTTCATGGTTATGGGTGTTTTGCTCAATACCATTTTCCTTTGCGGTTTTTGATAATATATTTAACTGGTTACTGGGTAAATACAGCTACACAGAAACATTTTCATTTTCTGTAGAACGATGATTTTCAAAGAATAACATAGGCTGTAATCTTTCGCCTGACAATACCCTCTTGCTCTCATATGCTGTTCTGGGATACTTTTTCTGGAGCATTATTCTGAGTAATTACAATAAGATGAAGAGGAAGCGGGACTGCTGGAAAGAGAAAGCAGTTACATCGAAAAAAACACTCCGTTACCAACGTAAAGAGAAGCATAGAATCAAGCGAGAACGTAACCAATACAAATCTGACCTGCAAGAATCAAACAAGATAATCAGTAAGTTAGAGCGCAAGCTAAGAGGAAAAGACGGTGTTTTAGTCATTGATCATAAGGTGGACCTAGTATTTTTGGCGCTACAGCTTTTTCTCATTGCCAGAATCAGCTTTCGTGGGGTGGCGCGGACCTTATCGGTGTTGGCTCCGTGGCTGGGGCTTGATAAAACACCTTGCCCCCAAACGGTGATTAACTGGGTAACTCGGCTGTCGATCTCCAGAATGCGACACGCTATACCTCTCCCTGCTATGGGGCCAGCGGAGTTGTTATTTCCAAATGGATTCTTTCTTGTCATCGATGCCAGTATCGGGCTAGGCTCCGGAAAAATTATGACTGTCCTCGCACTGGATGCGAATCACTACCTTAACCATCCGAGAAGCTCACCCTCTCTACGAGATATTAACTGTGTTGCTGTCTCTGTTGCCGAGACATGGACCGGGGAGAGTGTGGCCCTGCTTTTGGAAAAGGTGATCGACCAGATAGGTAGACCTCTGGGGTATGTGAAGGATGGAGGTGCAGATCTTGGAAAGGCGGTTAGATTATTGAATGAGAAAGGAGAAATCAACCTATCCATTGATGATGTTTCTCATGTAATCGCCAATTTGCTCAAGCATGAATATAGCCAATCTCCGGCGCTTGATCACTTTATCCGCACTTGCGGCAAGGTCTCTACCCTGTTGAAGCAAACAACCCTTGCTTGCCTTGCTCCACCCAAGGTATCTACAAAAGCCAGATTTATGAATCTGCATCGTCTGGTAGGATGGGCATCCTCTCTGCTTGCACTATCACCAAGGGGGCGTGCTCCCAATGGATCTATGTTGCAGAGACTGAGGGATCGCTTTGACCAACTTCCAGAGTGCAAAAAATTCATTCATAATTTTCTCAATGATGCCAAGCCACTCATTCGCTGCCAAGAGATCCTCAAAAATGATGGGCTCAGTACAACCAGTGTAGAGCTGTGTCTTCCCATCATAGAGACCATTCCCAGCTCTTCTATTCGTAATGGATTTATCCAGTGGATCGAGAAGCACCTCGAAATAGCCAGAGAACTTGAGCTGGAGCAATGCGGGATGCCCATTACTTCTGACTGTATTGAGTCACTGTTTGGTGTTGCCAAGCGTCATGGTACAGGCGAGATCAAGGATGCTAATCGCATTGCTATGCGTATTCCCGCATTATGTGGTTCGGTTCTCCGACAAGATGCCATAAATGTTCTAGGAATCAGCGTAAAGGAGCAGCAGCATTGGATGAAAAACTTGCCGTCACTCATTCACCAACGGCGAGAGGTGTTTGAGCATGGTGACTTGGGGAAAATCACAGGAGATGGCAAAAAGCAAAATGTAGAGCTTATTATCGGGTCAAAAAGCGGTCAAAAAACACCTGAAAGCAACTCAAAATCAGCAACTTGCATAAATAGTGATGAACCTTGGTTGAAGGGCTGCGAAACGCCAAATACGTGCTGAATGGGGTCATTACAGACCCTGTTATTGCTATCGTTAGATCTTGCTGATAATTCTGTAGTCGATTGATCCATATCGCATTGTTGGTAGGGTTTATGGTGTATCCAATGAGGCTTTGTGAAGATCTCGAGGGCTGAGTGTGGGTGATTGACTACAATTCAGTCTGTGGGGTGGTTCACTTTCCGGTCAAAGATTTTTGGTGCTTTTGGATGCCCTAGAGTAGACTCACCATTCACTTTAATTGAACTAAGAAACAAAAACCTGCGAACACCAGCCATAGCTGCCTGTCTTGCAAGATTCAAAGTTCCCTCCACATTGATACGACGAAATTCGGCCAGAGGATCTGCTATATTATCCTTCATCACATGAACCCGTGCAGCACAATGAATCAGCTGATCAACGTCTTGAACTGCATCATCCCAGGAGGTCTCCACTGTTAGATCACCTACGACATGCTCAACTACAGCAGTTGGCCAACCACCAGTTTCTCTTCTAACAGCAACAGATACAGGTTGAAGAGGGTCATCCGTGCAGAGTCGCTCCACAACAGCATGGCCAACAAAACCTGTCGCACCAGTAATTAATATCATTCAGCAGCTCGTTTTGAAGGATATGAATCTATAGCTTCAACAAAATACTCATCCAGCTTCTTGATTAACTTTTCACGATCAAATTCTGTTTCTGCATACCTATGGCCATTCTGCCCAATTTCATGCCGTTTAATTGAGCTCATTCCTGCCATTTCCAAAACAATCTTCGTCAACCCCTCAGAGTCCCCTGCGGGGCAGACTAAGCCTGCATTTGCTTGCCTAATTACCTCAGCGCCTTCGCCATCCAGCATACCCAGCAGAGGGATGCCAGACATCATGTATGATTGCACCTTGCCAGGTATAGTCATACTGAATACCGGATCCCTTTTCAAGGTTACCAATAAGGCATCTGCATGAGCATAAAAAGATGGCATCCGCTCCACAGGAAAACGACCAGCCAAAAGGATATTTTTCTCTAACTTTCTTCGAATAACTTCAGCACTCACCCAGTCTGATTTTCTCCCATCTCCCACGATCACCCACCGAATATTTCCATGAGCTTTTAGCCTCTCTACAGCAATGTCGTCAACTTAAGAATAAGAAGTTGATATAAAAGAATATTCCTGTATAATGTGCAGCCACAAAACACTAAAAACGAACCATTTTGGAGAAAAACATGAGTCAACAGACTACCGATCTCCAATATATTCAAGCATTCTCTTGAAAGAGCTGCATCAAGAATCCGCCAGCTCGCCGAAGAGAGTGGATTCATTGCACGTCACCGCACCTCAGACACAGCATTCACTCGCAAGCGCTCCCTGCCATTTCCGGTTCTGGTTAAATTCCTGATGAATAACCTCAAGCGAGCACTGCAAGACGAGCTCGACAGCTTCTTCTCTGTATTGGGGAGCAGCGTAAGTGGTGGTCTGCAACGAGTCGTGACCAAAGCAGCATTGAGCAAGGCACGCAGGAAGCTCAAACATACCGCCTTCATCGAGCTTAATCAGGAAACAGTGAAGATCTTCTACAGTCAGCCAGAGGGCATCAAGCGGTGGAATGGCTTTCGGTTGCTGAGTGTCGATGGATCAAAGCTCAATCTGCCCAATAGTGCAGAGATTGCCGAGCATTTTGGAACCAGTAAGGGTAGTCCACAACCCAGAGCACTACTCTCCAGCCTCTACGACCCACTTAATCAGATGCATGTGGATCAGCAGCTTGCCCCCTTCAAAAGCAGTGAACGAGAGTTGGCCTCACGTCACCTCAATGCAACAGTAGAGGGAGACCTGATTCTCTATGATCGAGGTTACCCTGCCTTCTGGCTCTTTGCACAACACAGAGCAATGGATCGAGACTTTTGTATGCGACTGAGCAGGAGCTTCTATAACGAAGCCAGAGACCTCTATCTACGACCAGAGAGCGACAAGATTGAGGAGTGCGAGATTACACTCACCCCAAACCGTGAGAGCCATGAAAAGTGTAAAGAGCTGGGAGTCTCGGCCGCCCCCATCACCTTGAGGCTTATCCGTGTGCCACTAGATGAGCCAACAGACAAAGAGAGCAAGGAAGAGTATGAGATTCTCATTACCTCGCTGGTGAATCAGCAAGCCTATCCTGCAGAATTGTTTGGTCCTCTCTATCACCTGCGCTGGGGTGTTGAGGAAGGGTACAAGCGGCTCAAGCTACGCAGTGAACTGGAGAGCTGGAGTGGACGAACTGTAGAGTCCATCTGCCAAGATACCCATGCCAAAGCACTTACCCTCAATCTCAACACACTGGCGGTACTGGCTGCGGAAGAGGAGGCGGCTGAACGCCTACGTTGCAAGAAAGAGAGAAAGCACGTCTATGCAGTAAACCGAGCACAGGCACTCTCCAGAATGAAGGATACCGTGGTGAGACTCACCACACTGCTAAACCCAAGAAACCTGATCGATGAGCTAGTTACATCCGCTTCGCAACTGCTGGAACCGGTCAGGCCGGGGCGATCAAACAAGAGAAAACCGAGGCCGGCTGCGGGGCATCGGTACAAGCACAGCTACAAAGGGCTGCGGTGAGGCTTAAGTTAATGACATTGGGGTAGAGACGTGTACCGCTGCCTCCTGCTAGTATGATTCCTTTCATTGGTTAGTTCTTTTATTTCTGCGGGTGCTATAGATTCAGACCTATCATCAGTGTTTAATCCTCTCGCCCATAGAGGTCATCAAGACGAACTACTATCATAGATGTAGCAGCTAAATATTTTAGCCGGGGAACTGAGACAATAAAAAATAAGCCCTCAATTTCCAGACAATTTATTACATTCCAAAACAACATCTATTATAAAATCAATTACATCATCATCTAATCCCGGATACATCGGCAACGTCAAACACCGAGAGTAATATAACTCTGAATTTATGCATTTATCCATTGAGTAATGATATTTATCTTGATAATAGGGCTGATGGTAAATAGGTATATAATGAACTTGGCAATGTATATTATACTTCCTCAACTCTTCAAAAACAATATTTCGAACATTCGATCCACCCAAGAACTGCAGCGTATATATATGATAACAAACAGATGCATTTTCTGGTTTTGGTGGTGTAATCAGGCCCACCACAGAATCAAATACCGCATTATATTTAGAAAATATTTCAAGTCTTCGACTTTTAAATTCATCGAGACGATCTAACTGAGATAACCCAAGAGCACATTGAAAATCTGTAATCCGACAATTATAGCTCAGCTCATCCATTTCATAATACCATGGCCCCTCATTAACTCTCATAAAATTCGGTATTTTCTCAACACCATGACTTCTCATCTTACGAACGCGCTTAGCAACATCATCATTATTTGTCAAAACTGCACCACCTTCTCCGGTAGTAATTGTCTTTACTGGATGAAATGAAAATATTGCCGCATCTGAATGTTCACAGGATCCACATTGAAATTCTGTGCCATCAAAAACATAAGAACTACCAATTGAATGTGCAGCGTCTTCAATAATTTTAAATCCGTATTTTTTTGACAATTCGAATATTTTTGGTAAATCAGCAGGAACACCCGCAAAGTCAACAGGAATCACCAGCTTAGGTACCGCAACAGTATTACAATAATGTTCAAGATAATCAGGTGAAAGACATAACGTTTCGAGGTCAATATCAATGAAATCGACCCTACCATCACAGAATTCAACACAATTTGCTGAAGACAAAAATGAAATAGGCGACGTTAGTCCAAGATCATACTGAGTCACACCTAAAGCTAAACAAGTTAAATGAAGAGCTGTTGTACCATTATTACACACAATAGCATGCTTTGCCCCAGTCAACTGACAAAGCGCATCCTCAAATTGACCAGCCATACTTCCAGTTGTAATAAATGCAGAACGCAATACTTTTTCAACCACACCTACATCTTTATCATTTATTTGTTGTCTGCCATATGATATAGGCAACTCCATAGATCTTAACTTATCAATAATTAATTTATTTGACGTCATAAACTCATTACTATTTAAATAGTCACTCATATATCATTTAACTTTTTTATTTAATCTACACCCAATACAGCTAGAGGGTAAAGTCATCAGTAGCCTATGCACTACACCCTCAAGAAGACTCCTTTTGCCTAAAAGAAGAATAACATACCTTCCCCACCTGCATAACCATAAAAGACTCTTTTCTAAATCGTGCAGATACTCCATCAAACTGACCATCCATTGAAATATTACACTTGATACCTTACTGATAATGGCAGGGTGCAGAAGGTCAACATGAACTGCAGAGGCAATTGTAATTGTTATGACAATGCAGTGACTGAATCCATTTTCAATTCATTGAAAAATGAGAAGACTTACAGGAAAAACTATTGAACCAGAGAATAGTTATGGATCGACTTCATCAATGACATCAAAACATTCTAGAACAATCAGCACAGAAACTGCTATTTAGAGCCTGAAATAAATATAACAACCAGAAAAATTGCATCTTATTGCTTTCGTAAGGTTCAGAGACCCAATAAGATTAATCTTCTCGCCCATAGAGGTCATCATAACGAACAATATCATCTTCCCCCAAATACCCTCCCGTCTGCACCTCAATCAGATCCAGCGGCAGCACTCCGGGATTTTCCAGTGAATGACTCTCCCCTACATTGATGTAAATCGACTCATTCTCAGTCACCAGGAAACTCTTTCCCTCTTTGGTTACTCTGGCAGTACCAGAGACCACAACCCAATGCTCTGACCGATGATGGTGCATCTGTACAGAGGTACGTCCACCCGGCTTGACAGTGATGCGCTTCACCTTAAAGCGCCCCTCCTCCTCAATCGAATCAAAATGGCCCCATGGACGATAGACTACACGATGGAATTGATCTTCCGGGCGCTGTTGTTGACGTAGCGTATTGACAAGAGTTTTAACATGCTGTGCTTCATTTTTATCTGCTACCAATACCGCATCTTTGGTCTCGATAATCACCAGATTATCTACCCCAACAGTGGTAACTAAACGACTCTCTGCATGGACCAGCGTATCTCGGGTATCAAACAGCAGTACATCCCCTTTTTGGGCATTGCCGTTGTCATCTTTATCGTCAATCTCCCAGAGCGCAGACCAACTACCAATATCATTCCATCCTGCATCCAGCGCTACCATTGCAGCACAGTTCGTCTTCTCCATCACGGCATAATCGATCGAATCGGAAGGTGATTGCAGAAAAGGCTCTCTCGCCAAGCGGAAGAAATCGAGATCATCCACCCCACTCTCTACCGCCTGTCGACAACACTGCACCATCTCTGGCGCATACTGGCTCAGCTCATCCAGATAATGGGCCGCACGAAAGCAGAACATGCCGCTATTCCAGTAGTAGCCCCCACTCTCCAGGTAGTCTTGTGCGGTCTCTTGATCCGGTTTTTCCACAAATTGCGCCACTTGGTACCCCTTATCTACCACTTCACCACTACGAATATAGCCATACCCGGTTTCTGGTGCATTGGGCACAATACCAAAGGTGACCAACTGATCAGTTTGAGCCAGCTCAACCGCACACTCTATGGCTTGGTGAAAAGGGGTTATTTGTGAAATAACATGATCTGCAGCCAGAACCAACAAGACCGGATCATCATCTTGCTGTAGCGCCTTCAGTGCTGCAACAGCAATCGCTGGCGCAGTATTACGACCTGCTGGTTCAAGTGCAATCGTTGCATCGCGTTTACCCAGCTGTTGTAGCTGTTCTGCCACCAGAAAACGATGTTCTTCATTACAAATCACAATGGGTGGCGCGCACTCTACCCCTTCAAGTCGTGCAATGGTCTCTTGCAGCATCGAGTTTTCACCTCCGGTTAACGGCAGAAACTGCTTGGGGTGCATTCTTCGAGAGAGCGGCCAGAGCCTAGTACCAGAGCCACCTGCAAGAATAACGGGGACAATCATTTTTCTATCACCTTGAGAGAAACCGGCAGGATTACAGAGTGCTCAAGCATTGACAAGATTGTCCCCATAAATTTCATATCCATACTCATGAACACCCTGTTCATCCTGAAAAATCCTGTCCAATCATTACCCACGAACTACCTCCTGCTCCAAAAACCAATCATAGGTTTTTCTCAGCCCTAGCTCCAGATCAACCGAATAGCGCCATCCCATCGCAGACAACCGGCTTACATCAATCAATTTGCGTGGTGTACCATCCGGTTTAGTGGTATCAAAAACCAACATTCCTAGATATCCCACCACTCGTTTCATGGTCTCAGCCAACTCACGAATGGTGACATCCACACCGGTCCCTACATTGATATGCGACAACATCGGCTGGGCATTAGTCTGGTAGGTGGCTTCATCTAATTCCAGAACAAACAGGGATGCTGCAGCCATATCATCCACATAGAGGAATTCACGCATCACATTACCGCTGCCCCACACCACCACCTCTTTCTCATCCGCCATTTTTGCCTCATGGAAACGACGCATCAAGGCGGGTATCACATGGGAGTTTTCAGGGTGGAAGTTATCGTTAATTCCGTAGAGGTTGGTGGGCATTACTGAGCGATAATCGGTACCATATTGGCGATTGTAGGATTCACATAGTTTGATCCCGGCAATCTTGGCCAATGCATAAGGTTCATTAGTGGGTTCCAGCACATCGGTTAACAGGGCATCTTCCCGCATCGGCTGTGCAACCGCTTTAGGGTAGATGCAGGTGCTCCCCAAAAAGAGTAGTCGCTGCACACCATTGCGGTAAGCCGCATCGATGACGTTACTCTCAATCATCAAGTTTTGATAGATAAACTCCGCAGGATAGGTGTTATTGGCATGAATCCCTCCCACCTTTGCAGCTGCCAAAATGACATAGTCCGGTTTTTCTACCGTAAAGAATGCTTGTACCGCAGCTTGATCCGTTAGGTCCAGTTCACGGTGCGTGCGAGTAATAAGGCCGGTAAAACCTCGCACGGTAAGCTGACGCACAATCGCAGAGCCAACTAATCCACGATGGCCCGCTATATAGACTTTGTCACCACTATTCATGGTAGTTGAAGGTAGTAAATCCCTCACGCTGACAGAGCTGGTCTTTCTCTGCGTCTCGCAGGTCGGCGACGACCATCTCTTTGACCATCTCTTCAAAGGTAGTGGTGGGTACCCAGCCTAGCTTCTCCTTTGCCTTGGTGGGATCACCCAGCAGTGTCTCCACCTCCGTTGGGCGGAAATAACGAGAATCTACTGCAACAATCACTTTTCCGGTTGAGACATCAATTCCTTTCTCTTCGATTTCATCCCCTTCCCAGCGGATCTGTAACCCCAACTCTTCACAGGCTATCTCTACAAACTGTCTTACTGAGTATTGCACACCAGTCGCAATACAGAAATCATCCGGCTCTTCTTGCTGGAGCATCAGCCACTGCATCTCCACATAGTCACGGGCATGGCCCCAGTCCCGTTTTGCATCCATATTACCGAGATAGAGACACTCCTGAAGCCCCAGCTTGATGCGTGCCAAGGCACGGGTGATTTTACGGGTTACAAAGGTCTCACCACGGATGGGGGATTCATGGTTAAAGAGGATTCCGTTACAGGCATACATACCATACGCCTCACGATAGTTGATGGTAATCCAGTAAGCATAGAGCTTGGCCGCTGCATAGGGTGAACGGGGATAGAAAGGCGTAGTCTCTTTTTGTGGTACCTCTTGCACCAAGCCGTAAAGTTCTGATGTGGAGGCTTGATAGTAGCGTGTTTTCTTCTCCAGACCCGCAATACGAATTGCTTCAAGCAAACGCAGCGCCCCCAGACCTACTGTGTCAGCGGTGTACTCCGGGGTTTCGAAAGAGACTGCTACATGGCTTTGTGCCCCTAGGTTATAGATCTCATCGGGCTGAATCTGCTGAATGATACGGACCAGTGAAAGAGAATCATTCAAGTCACCGTAATGAAGAAAGAAGTTTTGGTTATCGATATGGGGGTCTTGATAGAGGTGATCAATACGATCCGTATTGAAAGAAGAGGCGCGGCGTTTGATACCGTGGACCTCATATCCTTTTTTCAATAAAAATTCTGCCAAATAAGCACCATCTTGACCTGTAATACCTGTTATTAGTGCGATTTTAACCATTATTTATAAATATATTCAAAAAGGGAAGTAATATACTTATATGTAGCAGAGCAGTCAAAATATTAGTTACTGATTCTGTTCCAAATACACCAGATCAACCATATTAGAGTCCGGCTTGTAACCCGAAACCATTTCCTGTAGTAGCTGGCGAATTAAAGGTACATCGTTGGTACTCAGTGCTGCCTCTAACAAGCCCAATTTTTCATTCAGTAGAGAATAGGGAAGCATCCTCTCATGTGCCTTCATAATTCGGGGGTGTTCCGTTGATCTGGGGTCATTACCAATCAACAGCTCTTCATACAGCTTTTCACCCGGACGTAACCCGGTGACCTCAATCTCAATATCCCCTTCCGGATTCGCTTCATTTTTGAGTGTTAAACCTGACAGCTCCACTATTCGACGTGCCAGATCAAAAATCTTCACCGGCTGCCCCATTTCCAACACAAACACATCCCCTCCTGTCGCCATTGCACTGGCCTGAATCACCAACTGCGCTGCTTCAGGAATCGTCATAAAGAAACGGGTAATCTCTAAATGCGTCAAGGTGACCGGACCACCATCCTCTATCTGCTGCCGGAATTTAGGCACCACAGAACCCGATGAGCCCAGCACATTACCAAAGCGAACCATCGAAAAACAGGTCGAAGAGGTCGATGCAGATTCAGCCATCGCCTGTAGTACCATCTCAGCCAGTCGCTTGCTCGCCCCCATGATATTGGTCGGTCGAACCGCCTTATCGGTACTGATCAAGACAAAGTGTGGCACCTGATACTGTGCAGCCATCCGTGCACAGACCCATGTCCCCCACACATTATTACGCACCCCCTCCGCAGGGTTATGCTCTACCAACGGCACATGCTTGTAGGCTGCTGCATGGTAAATAATATGTGGCACCCAAGTCTCTAATATTTCCCCCATACGGGACTCATTCTGCACCGAGGCAAGCAGCGGCACCAGCTCAACATCATCTGACAGCTCTAGCAGAGACTGGTGAATCTCATAAAGCGCAAATTCACTGTGATCAATCAACAACAACTTTCGGGGGCTGCAAGCCAAAACCTGCCTACAAAGCTCACTGCCGATACTTCCACCGGCCCCTGTCACCAACACCACTCTATCGCGTGTATTACGGTTAATCAGGCTATCATCGGGGAGTACTGAGTCTCTCCCCAGCAGATCCTCAATATCCAGCTCGTGTAGATCTGCCAATGTCACTTTACCCGATGCCAAATCATCCAGGCTCGGCAGGGTACGCACATGTACCGGATATTGACGTAACCACTCGATACACTGCAATCTTTCAGAACGTTTCAACAAAGGCATGGCCATCAACACATCGGCCACCCCCAGCGACTCAATCAATGCAGGCAAATCCTGAGGGTTATAGACCGGCCATCCATCCACCAACTTTCCATGCAATTGCTGTTCATCATCCAGATAGCCTAGGGGGCGATACCCCAATGCCATTGAAAGAGCACGCTGCAGTTGTCGACCCGCCTCCCCGGCACCATAAATCAATACCCCCGGTGAATTCTGGCGATTCAAAATCTCCCGGTAAAGCCCTCCTAACCAGTAACGCACCAGCGCCCGCGTTAAACCCACTGCAATCAAAAACAGGATCGGTTGAATGACACCAACAGAACGTGGCACCCCCGACACCCCAACTACAGTAAAGACCATTGCATAAATCAGTCCATAGAGCAGCGATGCATGTACCATCGTCATCATCGCACGCCATCCTGAATAGCGGAAAATTGCGCGATAGAGACCAAAATAGGTAAAAATCGGAACCACCATCAGTATAGCGAGCAGGCCAGCCCACAACTGATTGCCCTCCAGTACAACCCAACTCTCTAGCCGCAGGCTTAATGCCAACCACAATGCAATAAATGCCAGCAATGCATCTGCCGTCACCGCTATAAAGCGTTTCAGCGGGCGAGGAAGAGCCAACACAGGGGTAGCCAGATTATTGATTTTTAATAGATCTTTAAAATTCATATAAATTCAGGTTCATATCACCCTATTCAGTACATCTCTTAAGGACATCTTCCGGAATCGTTATTAACAAGGCTCAACACCCTAGCCGCTATGGAACCCAAACCTTGCTCTCTGGCAATAGTTGACTCAGCTCCTGTTTCAGTTGCTCTTTCGCGCCCCTGTCTCCATGCACCAGACGCACCTCTTTTGGTTTGTGTCGCATCCGTTTGATGAAGTTGACCAAGTTCTGCTGGTCCGCATGAGCACTATAACCACTGACTGTATAGGTTTTGGCCCTGATGGTGTAACGTTTTCCATCCAGTTTCACCCATCCTCCTTTGGGGCCATATTTCTGGATCGTCCGCCCCGGTGTGCCTTTGGCCTGGTAACCGACAAAGAGGATATCCGTGCGCTTGTCTTCAATCAGCGCCTTAAGGTAGTTGACGATTCTGCCCCCACTACACATGCCACTGGCTGCAATAACAATTGTTGGCTTCGCTGTCTTCTTCAGATATTCAACAGTCTGCAGGTGAGCTTCATGGTCATTGATCGTCCAGAGCTGTTCAAAGGCGAGCGGATGCCGTCCCCGCTTTAGTTTTCGCTTCGCCTCACGATCCCAATAGGGTTTGAGCGCACGGTAGGTTTCAGTAAATTGTGCTGCCAGCGGTGAATCGACCACCACCTCCAGGTCCACCTCATCACGGTGAGTTAGCTCTTCGAGTTCATAGAGTAACTCCTGGGTGCGTCCGATACTGAAAGCCGGAATCAGAATGACCCCCCGGTCACGAATGGCCCGCTGGATGATTTTTTTCAACTGATTACGACGCTCTCTGCGCCCACGGTGTACTTTGTCACCGTAGGTACTTTCGAGAATCAGGCAATCTGATCGGTACGGTGCGCGAGGTGCGTTAAGCAACGGGCTATAGGGGGCACCGAGGTCACCGGAAAAGGTAATTCTTTCTCGAACAATCCCCGCCCCACCTTTCCCTTTAGCAGAAGAAGAGGTACCAATATGGGTAATCAGATCACACTCCACATACGCTGAACCCAGGATGTGACCCGCTTGCTGCAGTTTGATGCGGAGTTTGGATTTTCCACGCTCTTCTATCTCTTCACTCTCTGGAGTCATCCCACGACCTGAAGGAGGAAATGTCAGATCAGTACCAATATCCTGCCACTGCTTGTAGGGGAGTGGCTGAATCTGTTGTTTGATCTGTTTGAGAAAGCGTTCAATCAGTTGTTGGTTGCGGGTAAAGCCAATCTTCAGGGCATCTTCCAGCACCAGTGGCAATAGTTTTGCCGAGGGTTCACTACAGTAGACAGGGCCACTAAAGCCAGCAGCCAACAGATAGGGGATACGCCCCACATGGTCGATATGGACATGCGTAACCACCAGTGCGTCAATTTGTTCTACCGGGAAATCAATCTTCATTTGGTCGAAATGGCTGCCATCGGGGGCCACTTCCGCCCCCTGGAACAGACCACAATCGATCAAAATAGAACGCTGTCCATTCCAGAAAAGTTGATGGCAAGAGCCCGTTACCCCATCAACTGCACCGTGATGAACCATGCGATTGCGATAGAGCTCAACACCAACCTGTTCACTGTTCAAGGTTTTGCTCCAACAATGGTTCAAATATGCTCCGTAACAGTTGACAGGCTCGACTATGGTTCTGAAACCGCTGCTTCCATCGAATATTGCTACACATTGGTTTTCCTAATACAAAAACCCAAACAACCAAATAACCAAATAACCAAATAACCAAAGTGGTATAGCGTTCCCATATCCGGACTCAATATCATCCATGGCAAGGTAAGCATCTTTTGATTTTCCACCGACCTCTATGACCACTCTACCATCAAATCATTTAAACATAAGATTCACCTTTTTCCATACAACTAATTCACAGCTCATTATCTGATTGGCAATACCACACAGCATAACGCTAAAAGAGCTGGCCTACTCCCACCAGGTTTTCGGTCAATGAAGCTTATAAACCTCTTCCAGTGAAAGTCCTGTCTTTTCATAAGTTAGCTGACACTAATCCCCCCATACCGATCAACTTTTCAGAAACAGATAAATTATGATTTTTTTCTCCATCTACTTCTTTCTAGACATCTGCTCCCGGTATACCCAATCTGCAACCCGCTCATCGGGCTGGTACTCTTCAACCAGCTGACTTAGCAAGGCCCGGATCATCTCTACATCACCATTCTCAGCTGCAATTTGCAGGGTGCGCAGTTGAGATTCCAGCGACTCCCAAGGTAGGTAATCGGGTAAGAGCTGCATAATCTGTGGGTGGGAGGTTGCCCTTGCCTGATCGTCCGTGATTGGCTTCTCAAAACGTTGTTCTGACCGTAGCCCGGTAAACTCAATCTCGATATCCCCTTCAGGAGAGCGTTCATCTTTCACCCGTAACCCTGACAGCTCAACCATTCTCCGAGCCAGCTCTACAATTTTCACCGGCTCCCCCATATCCAATACAAAGGTGACCGGGACATTCGCTCCCCCTCCATTCATTTTCACTTCTGTTGTGGTCTCATCCAACAATACCAACGCCCCCAAGATCAACTGAGCCGCCTCATGTCCAGTAAGGAAGTAACGCAGCTGTTCCGGATCAGGCAAGGTTATCGCTCCCCCCCTGCTGATCTGGTTTCGGAGCCGGGTGATTAACGGACTTGAACGTTCCAACAAATGCCCCATCTGTACAATAGAGAGCTGTGTTTTACGATGAGTTCTTGAAGATGGCTCAGACTGTGGATCAAAACGAAGTTCTGAGTGGCTCCCCAAACTCTGCACCACTCGATCTGTCACCTGCTTAATTGCAGAAATTGCTTGCCCCGGCACCGCTGTACGGTCCGTACTCACCATGATAAAGCGAGGCACCGCCTGCTCAATCGCCACTTGTGCCAGTGACCAGCTAGTCAGTAAGCTCCCTTTCACCCCTTCTACCAGGTTCTGCTCCATCAGCAGTTCATCATGACTCTCTTCGGCATAAAAGAGAATTTGTGGACGCCAGGTCGTTACAATTTCTGTCACCCGCTGCTGGTCTCGCAGTGATCCCAGTAACGGTACGATGCGTGGTAGCAGACGCACCCCGCGCATAGCACTCTTCCCAGCGCTGCTACTATGTGCATTAATCAACTGATCCTGCTCCCCTACCTGTTGAAGATAAGCTTGCTCCAGCCTCTTGAGTTTAAGCAGCAACAGTTGATGCAGTTGGTTGAGTGCCTTATCATCCTGCTCATATAGCAGTAGCAGCTTGGGCCGATAGTTGATGATCTCCTGACAGAGTGACTGCCCCACCAAGCTCCCCGCGCCACAGACCAACATTGTTTTTCCACTAACCTGCTGCTCAACCTGCACCACATCTAACCAAACTGGTTGTCGCTGCAACAGATCAGCCACATTCAGCTCTTTTACATCCTCCAGCCCAATCTTTCCTGAAACCAATGCCTCTATTTGTGGCACCTCTCGTACCCGCACCTGTAACCCTCTTAAACGTTGCAGCAGCTGGTTACGTTCTAGCTGTCCATTGATCCCATCCAGTTCTTCCGTTGCCAGCAACACATCGGTCACCTCATGCTGATCAATAAACTGCTCCAGTGCTGACGAGGCGATCACCGGCAAACCAGAAAGTAAACGCCCCTCCCGATCCCGGTTATCATCCACAAAACCGACCAACTGATATCCACCTGCTTGGTGCAGCCCACTAGCCAACTGGCAGCCGGCATCTCCAGCACCAATAATCAACACACGACGCTGTGCGCTCTCTAACCCCAATCCTCCCCACTGTAGCTGCAGTAATTTACGCGCCACCATCCTTGCCCCGCCAATCATCAGCAGCAACATCAGCACATGGAGTAGTAGTACTGTTCCTGGCAACAGCACCTGCCCATCCGCTACACCACTGGATGAGAAGAGCAGCCACCCCGCCGCATAGAGCAGCCCATAGAGCATGACCGCTCCGGTCACAGACCAGAGCGCCCGGGAGCCAAAGTAACGAATAATCGAACGATACAGCCCAAACCAGCCAAAAACAGGGAATGCCAACAGTGGCGCTGTCCACAATCCTAGCGACAACGGCCCCTCAAAGAAACGTGCAACCGTATCCCACTCCCCATAATGAAGCTGTAGCGCAATGGCCAACGAAAGGTATACAGAGGTTCCATCCGCCACAAAGAGCACGCCTTGCTTAGTCAAGCGAGAGAGTGAAGCCAGTGGTAGCAACAACTTCCAGACAACATACCTCATCGAGCGCACAGCGGTACGCACGCCCCGAATAACCCGCCAGATATACTGTAACAGCACCATATAGAGCAGAGCAAAACCGAGGAAGAGCATAAAGCGGAGCGACTCCGCCACTCCTGCAAATTCCATCCACAGACCGGCACCCGCCAACACCAGCGCCGCCAAAATAATAAAGAGCAGCGCATGACGATCTCGATAGCCCATACGCAACACAATATGGTGCAGATGGTCACGATCCGGCAGGAAGGGGGACTGTCCCTTGATCAACCGCCGCACCATAATCGCAACCGTATCTACCAGTGGCACCGCAAACAACCACAAAGCGGTGACCGGTGCAAAAACTGCCTGCCGAGCCGTACCAACCTCAGGTTGAGAGAGTGCAATCGCCAACCAGGCAATCACAAAGCCCAGCACCATACTGCCCCCATCCCCCAAAAAAATACGCCGCTTACGACCACAGACACTCAAATTACAGAGCAGATAAGGGATAATCGAGACCGAAAACAGTAGCGCCGTCCACGCCTCTAACGCTCTTCCTCCCTGCCATGCCAACAGCCCCATACTAATCAACGCAATCAAGCTGAGGCTACCGGCCAGCCCATCGACACCATCCACCATATTAAGCGCATTGATCGCACCAATCACTGCAATCAAGGTAAAGGGAAAGGCAAACCAGCCCAGCTGGATATTACCCCAGCCAAACAGATCGCCTAAATTGGTCAGGGCAATCTCTGCCCCCACCACCATAATTGAGACCGCGACCAACTCAACTAGGAAACGAGACCATTAAACTGGCTGAAAATGGGGCGATCAGTAACTCAATGGAACCGAATGCAATCAGCAGCCCCATCCACGCACCGATAAACAGTGCAATTCCACCCATCAGTGGAACCGATCCAACATGCTGTTTTCTTACAGAGGGATGGTCCAACAACCCAAGAATTGGCGCCAGGTACCGTGCTGAGAAAACGACTACAGCGGCACAAAACAGGGAGAATAAAACAGGTGTTATTTGCATTTATTACTTAATATAAATTTAGGGTTTAGAGTATCAACTCAGAAAGGTTTCAATATTTCAGAGTCAATTATCCATAATCCTCAGTTGAGCGCGAAAAAGACACGTAAGAGATTAATGTGCATTAAGACCCTGCGTGGACTTTCGTGATTCAACTGAGGATTTTAGGGTTATGCAGACTCAGTATGACGATTAGCTAATTCCGCCAACAGCCATCCACATAGAATGCCGCCACTGTTGGCCAACAGATCCAACCATTCACCATAACGATTCACAAATGGCTGCACCAGTTCGATAGCACCACTGTAGAGAATAAAAAACAGGGCTATCCATTTCCATAAATTGGGTTTCCGCAGTGCCGTAGGGAATATCAATGCGGCATAAGCGATGAGGTGATGCGTCTTATCTGTACCCGGTACAGTCGGTAACTGTGGCAGTGGTGCCAGTGATAACAGCGTGATCAATATAAGCAGCAGCACCGTTAACAGAGCCCAACGGTGACTCACAAAATCCAGAAAATTGAGAAACACAATACTTAAGGAACCTCTGAATAAGCCATGTGTAAATACCTGACTTCGAATTTATATTGAGGGGGCTGGAGGCCTTAATCTTCAACCCAACAATGGGACGATCTGCTCTTTAAAGAAGTAACCTATCATGGTAATGAAAATTAGCCACTGCATACGATCATGACGGCCCGCAATTTTATCGCTGTGCTGCAGACTTTCTGCAAAGCGCTTATCTACCTGCTCAAAGTGCTTATCTACCTGCTCAAAGCGCTTGCCTATCTGTTCGAAGCGTTTATCCATCTGCTGCTGCATCGCCTCGAAACGTTTATCCATCTGCTGCTGCATTGCCTCGAAACGTTTATCCATCTGCTGAAAACCCTGCTGCATCAATTCTCTTTGATGCTTTAGCTCTTCCTCTACACGTATAGTGCGCTCTCTCAGCTCCAGCTCGTAAACCACGGGAGGAGAAGCCAAGCTCTGCCCCGCAAGCCATTGAGGAATATGCTCTTTAATGTACTGGATATCTTCTTCTGCAAGACTCATATCTTTAATTCTAGTAGCTTCACGGTGATAGGGCAAGAATTTCCCCTTGCAATACGCAGCCCCTCTGCATGGACCAGACTACTCCAAGTATCGTAGAGCAGGATATCTCCTTTCGTGGCATTGCCGTTACCGTCCTTTTCATCGATCTCCCACAGAGCCGACCAGCTACCAATATCATTCCACCCCGCATCCAGCGCCCCCCAGAAAAACCTATCTCAGCTTCTCAATCTCTTCAATGGATAGCCCTGTAATTGCGGTGATTGTTTGGTTCTCTAACCCCTGACTGATGGCATTTTTGGCGGTTTCTATCTTATCTTGCTCTCTTTGCTTTTTGCTTAATCTCTGCTCTTGCTCTATCCCCTGCTCTATCCCTTCCTGCTTTGCTCTCTTTGCCACGACCTCTGTTGTCTTTTTAATAGCCTTCTTCACCGCTGTATCAATAGCATTTACCTCATCCCACGCCTTCAGATGCATATAGTCATATACATCCATCTCTTCCCGGTTCCAGTTATACATCTGTGCTGAATCAAAGGCCTGCTCCAGCGCACTGTTTCCAGTGAACTCTTTGGGTACCATCTC